>Ga0214478_100396_pt1 | contig 25746 bp, 21 predicted proteins | sample M1_20Mar14CPVII9_2_FD_178001 | JGI IMG/M metagenome (GOLD analysis project Ga0214478, IMG submission 178001) | Marine eukaryotic communities from Monterey Bay, California, United States - M1_20Mar14CPVII9sort6BwellD7 | ecosystem: Environmental > Aquatic > Marine > Unclassified | place: USA...
TCATACGACATTTTTTCATGCTATTGCAATAGATTAAAGATTGAGTATCCTCTACCATGACTTTCGATCATGGTATGAGCCTCACGTAGAGCTGTACCAATTTCTACGTGTACCATGACTTAAAGTCATGGTTAGAAAATTGGTTGGGATATTGAGTAACCAACATACATACATAAAGTTTTGAACCCACACTGCCTTGCGTTTGGGGGTATTGATACTATCAGAGGTCTAAGATGAACATACTGAGTCGGTTTCTTTTGTTATTAGTCTATGATGACATCTACTTAGAACAATGGACTTATTTATGAGTTAATGAGAAGCTGAGAATCGTATGAGAATAGTATGAAGAATCATATGAGAATTGATGAGAATATAGGAGAAGCAGGCTTTAGTGGCCTGGGACAAGATATTTAGGTAGTAGAGAGAATGCAGGGTGGTCTCATCCCAGTCCAGGGCGAGATACAAATACATATGGAAAGGAGATAGAAGTAGTTGTGTGGGGGTTCCTTCGGCATCCTTATGAAAAAGAAGTAAAATAGAGGAGATAGAGCGCATGCTACCTGATTAAAGAGTAGAGCATTATACAGTTTATTGCATACACCATACTATTAGATCAGTATCATACTATGTAATATTAAATGCTACTTTTTATTGGTAGTGGTCTCTCTTTCTACCCATAAAACAGAGTTTTCTGATGAAAATTACTTATGAGCATATTCATAATTTGCAAACGATATGTTGCATAAGTATCTAAGAATATACTGCATAGAGTAGAGCAGAGGAGAATAACACTGATATCACCAAGAAACAGAATCACTTTAACCTACATTAGTGTACGGGCGGCGTCTTTTGAGCTCTTCTTTATGGTGCATATGCCATTTCATAATTTTCAAACGACCACTTTATCATGACAACCTTACCAGACGATAACAACACAACGGCGAACTTAACCTTTGCAGTAATACCCAAGAATACTGACAATGTCTTCTTTAGTGTGGTACGTGATGGTTGTGTAGCCAGGGCGGATCAGTTGTCTAATGTCAAGTGAGTTTATGATGTGTGGAATTATAACTCATATGCTATCTCTTGTATCATATCGTACTCATTATACACTCCTTTGATTAGCTGTCTATACGTTGGACCTCAGTACGAAGATTCAATACAACAAGCATCAACCATAGATGCAATAATAAACGGTACCTACGGTAAAATTGATGGAATATCAATATCAGTTAGTGACATAGAAATAATAACATCAGCAATAAACCGAGCAGTAAATGCCAACATACCTGTTATTACATTTGATTCAGATGCACAAAATAGTTTACGTAAAGCATACATCGGTACAGATAATTACTCATTTGGGATGGAACTTGGCAAGTTATTACATCAGTTAGCACCCAGAGGTGGTACCTACGGTATTATTGGTGCATCGGCTCCTAACATAAAAGACCGAGTGGAAGGTGTTCGTGATAGATTAGCAGATAGTAAATGGATAGAAGTTACTAGCTCCTACAAAGATTCATTAGATTCAACATCAGTATCATTAGATTTAATGTATGAATACTCCAAAGAGAATGTTGATGCTATAATAGCCGTGGGTGGTTTTCTGACATGGCAATGCATGCCTAGTGTAGCTATACATCCTAATTCAACACATATTATGAACTTATTGAATTACTGGCGTGACTATCTAGCCTTCTGCTAATACTTTAGGACCGTCTGTTGATCGAATCATATGCTCACTGGTGCCCGCGATATACTCCACCTTGAGTATTTACATTTACATTGTCCTCCCCCTCGTCATCTTCACTATCATCACCCCATGGCATTGGAACGTCAGCTTTGGGTTCAAATTTGACATCGCCAATGTAAATGGTGAGCTTGCGTTGATATACCGTGTCAAGTGTCTTGATATGAGTCTTAACTTTGGCCAATTTGGATGCATACTTTGTCTCCGCCTCCTGAGATTTCTTAGTCCACTCACTAGATAAAGAAGTCGAGGCCGTGTTTAGATCGGCAACGCCGCCATCAAACTCTTCCTTGTACTTATCACCAACTTCGGCCTTTGTTTGATTGACGATATTCTTGATACTAATCTCCATGGCAAGCATCCGGTTGCACAACGTAATCCTATCTTTCATCTCATTCAGGCATTGTTCAGTCTCCTTGGCATATGCATTCGACAGAAGGGTTGCCTTGTGCTCCGTCAAGGTTGTTCCCAAATCCAACGTCTCAATATTATCAACGAGACTTTTATTTAAGTTCGCCAATATTCGGAAGAATTCGGACATGCGACCGTCTGATAACAATTGATGGATGTCACTACTCCCATCTTGTGAGAGATTCCCATCTTGTGAGAGATCAGGCGACACGACATTCTTCTGACCGATTTGAATAGATATCGTTCGATGTAGGGTATGCTTGACATGACTTCTACGGATTGGTGCTTCCTCCTTAACCTTCTTCAATTCTGCCTCCTCTGTTTGTAACTTTTCAATCGTATTATTTTGGGTGGCAAGCTCATCTTTTTCACCAAAGTCATGCGTAGCCTTAGTGTGTTTCTTCTGTAGATTCTTGATATCCTTCATGCGGGCATTGGTCTCTTTCAATTTCACACGAAGTTGATTCACTTTCTCCTCTGCCGGTCCAATGATCTGCTCATCATCAGCCTTCTTGTACTGTCCCAAATAAATCTCCAAGACCTTTGTAAGTTGATCTTTGGCGCCGTTTGCTACTTTATCAAGTGTAGACTGAATCTCATCATTTTGATCAACCGCATAATGAGATGACATTGTTTCAGTATTATCATTACCGGCCACGACGGGGGTACTCGTCTCGAAGGCGGGGATCTTACTAGATTCTCCTTCTTCATAGGGAATCACTACACTGAACATAAATTTATCACCCGTCCTAGCATTCACGGGATGATTAAGCCTGAGATTTTCCCCAGCAATAGTGATAGCCCACTGTTGCTTATCAAGTACTGTTTCCTCAAATACTAATCGTGTTTGTGCCTTATCTGTTGATAGAGGGATTGGTAACCTAAACGTCATTTCATCACCACCCTTTTTATTAGCAGGGACTACCACTTTTGCATTGTGTCCTCCATCAAATGTGGGTACGAGAAATGTTTCCCCTGCAGATAGATCATCCGGTAATGTAACTGTAAACACTTTACTACTAGGAGCAGGATCTGCTGTATCATCCTTCTCTGGGTTGGGTGTGGAAGGTGTCTTCTCAGAACCACTAACTTCTGACATACTACTATTCAAGTTTTCTGTCACTTTTGCCAGCTTTGCATCATTACCAATTTGAGGAGGACCACTTTCATTTGAAGATGCAGCAGCAGCAGCAGCAGTAGCAGCATTTCCTCCAATACTACCACGTAATCCCTTTAATGCATGATAATTTTGGTTGTTATTTTGTGCACCAAGTTGTTCTCCAGCTCTTGCCGCCGCCGCCGCCTCCTCCTTTTTCTCATTCTCTCTCACTGCAGTTGATCTGAGTACAGAACCAACGTACCAACCCTTACGCTGTTCACGTGGAGGAGTCTCTTCCACGGTTTCAGTCTGCTCATCCCCGCGGGTGCATTGCTTCTTGGTCTTTCCACGTTCTTGCTTTGAGCTGGCGGTAGATCTTTTCTTAGCTTTGGAAGGTTTGGAGTTTGCTGGTAATGATTTGGATTTAGTACTAGATGAATTGGACTTTTTAGACTGTTTACTTTGGGTATGGTGTGCATGACAGAGCCCATTGCAATTCGTCTGGTTGAGCTTCTCACAACCCTCCATTTTGCAAATACGTCCTGGAGGATATTTCTTACTACCGCCGCCGCCACCGCCGCCACCACCTTTTCCTCCCGCACTTTGTGTCGGCATTTTATATTATATACACTCAGTGTTATATTAGTTGGTACAGTATAAAACAAGTTTAGTATAATTTAGAAGTTGGTGTATGTGAAAAATTTTTGGTGTTGTGTTGTGTGTTGTTGTATATGTTTGCTTTATTGTTTTGGTATATTTTATAGGATTTTAATGGAAGTTAGATTAGTGTTGCTACTAGTTCTATGTATCAGGGTGATATATTAGCTGTTATATCTATTGCAATATGGCTGCAACAAAGATGGTCTACCTGCTGCACCTATTAAATAAATCAAAACAAAAGCTGCCCGGTCACTCGCCAAAAGAAAATGTCAGTTGCTCCTCAAATCTCATTGTGTTTACTCTACTATTAGAACTATTGATTGACCACACCCTATACAAAGATGACGCTGTCCATGATGAGAATAGAGGCAGCAAATGCATCTCGTCGGTGGAGGAGTGAAAATGACGACGTCCGTGAAATAGTAGGCGGTGCACCGGCTGCCGAAAATTTAGAAGAGGCTCAACCTTTATCATCGAGAAATAACAACTCAGCTACTCAACAACAATTGCGTAGCTCCCCTATCAATGAACGTTTGCCTACTACAACTAATAATAATAGCAATAATGAAAATGACGGCAGTAATACTAATACCAATGGTAGCAATAGCAGTAATTGCAATGATGAATCACTGCCAAATTTGCAACATTCAATTGATGATGATGATACAAACAATAATAGCAACTCCTCTACAATTGATTTCGACAGTAAGATACAACAGCTATTCCAGAATATTCAAAATGAAACTAGACAAATATTTAAAGCACATGAGCAGAGGGATACTGATGAGACTAACAACATTTGCCTATTTCATAGACAGAATAATAATAATAATATACCAACCAATGATGATGGTAGAAAGAGGAGAAGTAGTATATTAGATAATATTATACACAGCGGTAGAAGTGATGATGATACTCCAAAAAGAATCAAATCATTACCATTGGCAACAGTTGCAGGGGTTAGTGCAAAAGTATCAGATAGCAATGATGTTAGTTTTGAAAATGAGGACAGAGAGATGGAAGAAGATTCATCCTTGGACTTTTTTGGTAGTGCTAACAATAATGATTATGATGATATGGATTTTGATGAATCAGATAAAGAAAATGATAGTACTCCTACTGAATTACAAGCGGCATCTACAATAGGATTTACAATAGGATTAACAGCGGCGGCGGCACCACCATCTCCTCAACAATATCAAAAACAACAACATGATGAGAATGATAGTATTGATTGGGGGGTAAGTATTGTATGTTGTTATATCTCATATATGCATTCACATATCAATCTAATAGATTGATATAATCATTTATCATCAATCTTCATATCATACAGACTACTACAGATGGCGGTATGGATAGTGATGAGGAATCAGAGGATGAGATAAGGGGGAAGAGGAATGAAGATGATGGTAAGAGAGTGTATTCTTGTACATATTATTGTATTGCTACGTTTGTATATCGTTTTGTTTGTATAAATACTCATGTCTCAACATATCTAATCTTAGCAGACATGGATGTTGATCATGTTGATTTCACTGGAGGATCAGGTGGAGGGGGAGATGTTGATATGACTGATGAGAGTGATGATACTTCTTCTACTCCCCAAGTTACTACTCGACGTTGTAGTCCTCGTTTAGCTCCCGATAATAATGAAGCTTCTTCTTTGACTAGTGCACAGACACAATCGGGTGAGTATTAGACTACAACTTTGCATGTTGTATATTGCAATCTACTCATCTGTTTCTCCTTTACTAAACTCACTCAAATACAGGTGATACAGCATCTACTACTGATGATTCTGTAGTCACGTTAAATGGAAGGACACTTCCTCATGTGCGTAAAGTCGCACGGCTACCTTCACCTCACAATCACGAATCATATGGAAATCATCCACAGTTGAGAGAGCACAAGGATTGTCTGGGGGATATTTGTACAAGAGGATCATGTATACTCCGGCGAATGATACCGCGAATGAAACCCGGAGGAGACCTTGACTACAATTATGATGAGGAAAGAATAGATGTTACTCGGTTCACACGTCAGCTACTCGAGTTGGGTTGTCCACTAGTAGCTGGTGTATTGGAGAAAGTTAATGAATTAGATTATCCAACATCCAAGCCCAAGCCCACAAACAAGAAGTCCAAGACTATTGTACGACGAGAGGACACATACACAGGTCCACAAATGAATGCAATGGAGGGTACAATCATAATGGGGTGTTCTATCATCAGGTTGGGACAGGACGGATATGATACTGTATTGAATATATTGTCTGAATATGAAGATGAGTGGGCAGTCTGTACTCGTTCTAGGGAGGAAGAAATATTGGTAAGTCAAGTCTTATGATAACACTCGGTTTTCTATCATTTCGCTCATCATAACACTCTCACATTTCAATACCTGTCTTCTAGAGAGAGATGTATGATAGAACAATTAGGCTTGATTTTGTTTGGAATCGTGCAAGGAAAGTGACTAATGGACGTCGTCGTGGAAATCTATACGAATTGGAGGCTGTAACTGAGTTTTCAAACAATATCAACCTTCATCCTAATTTAGATTCTGGAAGTCCCCGGCAATCTCTTTTTGGAAGGATGCACCGTCATGACGATCAAAAAGAGGCAGCTGATGCCAAGAAGGAGAATGAGAAGAAGGCGGAATCAGAAATGAAGGCAATGATTGAGAGGATTGAAAGAGCCCATTCTTTGTTTGGTGGCAATTGTTTATCTGATCCAAAGTTTGATATACACAAGAAGATATCTGAGGCAGACATTGCTCGAGCTGAAAGAGAAATCGAGGAAGTCGAAGCAATGCAGACAGTGATTCCTCCAGCATCAGACTCGGTAAGTAGTCGTGCATCTACTACTGCTCTTTTTGAACACATGTTGCACATCTAATACTCAATCTCTTTTGTTCATATTCATCTTACACTCCACAGACGAAAGATATCATCCACGTACCGACCGTGTATATCTTGGTTGCATTTGCACTTCTCTTCGAGTTCTTTCTCAAGATGGAAGCAGATAAAAAACCATGCACGTTTAAGAAGTTGTGTGATACAATTGAGGAGCACACTGGTCTAGAGTTGTCGAATATCACTCACAAGGGCTTGTATGATTCGTATGAAGAGCATTGGAGGAAAGATTGGAAGGGAATGCTAGGAGACATTGCCGTCTATTTGCCTCTACTTCTTGCTGGTAAGAGTGCATCGTATGATTGTCCACTGGGTATGACTTGGATGGATCTACACAATAGTGAGTGGGATCATCTTACTAATCTGTTTGTAAAGTTTATGGGTGTTGGATACATGCAGAAGAATGGATCCTCTCTATTAGATGTATTGGTTGAGATGTGCAAGTGTGCTGGAATTGATAAATCGACTCATGAGAGAGGTGATCGTACAGATCATGACTTGAAGCTTAGATACGAGCCTGTGCTCCGCTACGACTTTGGTAGAGCTGGAGAAGATGGAGCTGGCATTATTTCTGGTAAGCTGTTATTGTTCAGTGTGATGATCGTATGTACATCTTAGTTTACTAATGAACCTCCTCATATCTTCTTCAGCTGATCATTTCTTTAATTCAAAGGAGATCCTAAAACTTCGATTCGTCCTTTGGAAGAATGACCTGCTCAATAAAAAAGGGTCAGGTCTTCCACCAAAGGTATCATTGTCTGCTATCAAGGCTATGGTTTGGTTCACTACCAGTGTAGTTCTATCAGATATCCATCCCAAAACTGATGATGAATGGCAGGCGCAGTTAAGTGAACACCGTAATACAATCAATCAGATGCTACTTTACTTGTACAAGTCAATGAGTAAGAATCCTAATCCGAACGGCCAAAGATTGGCTGACATCATTCCTATTCGAAAGTCAGGCGTCGATCTCCATCACCCAATTGTTTATGAGTATGATGTTGGGCCTTCTGATTTGACTAAAAAGCCTACCGATTACATGATTAGTGAGCTAATTAAGGGAAAATGTATTCCTCTTATCAGTGGTGATCATCATATAGTGACAGGATACGAAAAGGAATGGTGGAAGGATATTCCAGAGTGGTTGAAGAAGCTCAGTCGATTCCAGTACAACTACTAGACTTGATGGAATATATGAGTTGTCTTCAGTTGGAGGACGATTATTTGGACATATGTAGTTGTTTTAGGCATAGCGGGTTGTCAGTGGAGGAAAGGTAGCACTTTGAGATGTGCTGTTGAGATGAAGAACCTATTTGGCGTGCATTCATTCTGTGAGGGTATAGGGTGGAGGTATGAGCTGGGTATCAAACGATGATAGATTCGACTTCAGTCTTATTTCAACTTCTAGAGTTTGCCTGTTTGGCATGCAATTCTCTGCGAGTACACATGATATGTGCATGAATGTGGAGTGTTAGCATGAGCCGGGAGATCAATAATGATCTACTCTTTATGGAGGAGAATGTAGTAGTGAAAGATGTTTTGATTGAGTTTTAGTATTGTAGATGACGGTTGTTGTGGTGTTAATATTTAATAAGTGACGTTGCTTTAGTTCACCATCGGGTAATGCATTTAAACATGCACCAGAAGCTTGATCCCCATACTTCTCTTGACAACATTCAAGTTGTGTATCAAACAACTCTGCTTCGGTACGATGAGGGTTTGGTACATCTATATATTACTTAGACATGTACCGTCGACATACCCTACATCATAATCGGGATACCAACGTTCACAATGTTTGGTGAAGATACACAACCATGGAAAGAATTTGTGGATGCTAATCGTAATATGACATTGATTGTTGCTGATACATTACCTCAACAGATTGAATTAATGAATCAAGGCTATGTTAATGGATTAGTGGGGTGAGTATTGTTTTGTTATGTATGTCATGCATTAGAGTAGAGAAGATTGATATTGTTCTTGTTCATATGATATGTTCACATATGATATGCTCATAAGTACTCATATAATGTGCTCTAATAATGTGAACTTGTTATTTTAACAACTTTAGACAACTTCCATATCAAATGGGTGAACAATCAATAGATATATTACACAAAATTAGTCAAGGATATGAAGAGGATGTTAAAGGAGTCATCTTCGGCACGGCCTTCTTAGAGGTTATACGATTTCCATTGGTATTGCCCGAGCTTACAATTAATGAGAATTATCTAGAAGGATTACATATATTGGGATACTTTCTATTTGCATTGATAGCATCTATATCATTTGGGTTGTCTATATGGGTATTTGTAAAGAGGAAGACACGAGTGGTCAAGGCTTCTCAGCCTTTCTTTCTGCAGATGATTATAATTGGGATATTGATATTCTCCTCGGCGATGGTTCCGTTGGCATTTGAAAAAACTAGACATTCACAAAAGGCTGCAGATGCTAGTTGTATGGCAGGTGAGTAGTACAGTGGTACTGACTCTTTGATTGATAAAACCTCTTCTCTTTCCCTAATGAATGCCTGATCTCTCTCTCTCTCTCGTCCTTCCCCTCAACAGTACCATGGCTCATGACAATTGGTTTTACGACTATTGTAAGTTCATATTGATTTTATTACCCTTTCATGTACCATCATTTTCAGCACATCCTATACAAAACACTCACATCTTGGCATGCCTTCTTTCTTTCAGTTCTCGGCTCTATTTGCCAAAACTTGGAGAGTAAATAAGATCTTTCACAATCCCAATAAGTTCAAGAGAATCAAGGTCAACCCTATTGACGTTATGAAACCATACTTTATAATGATGGCAATGAATCTAATAGTATTAACTTGTTGGACAATAATCGCTCCACTGACTTATCAACGATTCAACTCAGATGGGACAGATGAGTGGAACAGAATCATTGCCACGTACGGAGTATGTACAAGTAAATCGGATACAAGAGATGCCAAGAGCTTCTTTCCATACGTCATTATTCTTTTGATTATCAACATAAGTCTACTCATCATTGCCAATGTACAATCATATAGAGCTAGAACGATACAGACGGAATTTAGTGAATCGAAATACATTACAATCATTATGGCCTCCATGCTGCAAGTCATGATCATTGGTATTCCATGTATATGTTTATTATGGAACATTCCAAGGGCATATTTCGTTGTTATGGTTCTCCTCATCTCCTGTGTATCATTGGCGGTGCTTGGCTTTATGTTTCTGCCCAAGATTGTTCATACCAGACGATGGCTAAAAGAAAAGGAGGATAAGAAGCATACAACATCAGACAGGGCAAAGGTAAGCAATACAGTCAGGTTTGCACCCACGCCAGGGATGCCACCAACTCACTCAACTGGTGATGGTGATGATGGGCTTAAAATTGCGGTGTTGGAGAAGGCGCGGTACATCGGCAGTTATTCTAATGCCAAAGCATCCAATACGGGCAATATATCAGCTGTGAAGGATAGAGGGTATCATAATACGGAAGAAGAGAAACAGGAAGAGGGGATTGATATCCAAGAAGCTGCTCCCAATAAGGCCGATAAAGGTGTCAACGAGTTAGATGACATACAGACTCTTGACGAGGCATTAGAAGAGATCAAGAAGCTACGGGAGAAGACATGAATTGAACTTGCATAACATATGAGTAGTTGATCCGTCGGCTAGATAGACCTTAATTTAGTTGACGATAATGTACAATTATTGTGTATAAGATATGCTACTTTATACTATTCACCCCTCTCTTTAGCAATCTTCTTATCCCACTGTTCATTGGTATATGAATTAATAAGATACATCAGTTTGGCATCGACAACCATCCCAACATCCAAGGCTTGCTTTAATCGAGGCTGAAGTCTCTTTTCTAAACTATAACTGAATGATTTAGGCTTTTGTCTAACATATGCAATAGCGTCACTCTTGCTTCCCAGGGTATCAATGTAAAAGTCCAATGTTGGTTCTAAATTGTTGGGTATGTTATATCCAAAGAGAGCTGGTTGTTTCTGTATCATCTCGGATAGCTCTTCATCTGTCAATGATAGATTTTGCTGTAGCCATTGTAATTTTGGTTCCATATTATCGATGATAGAGTTGCCCAGTATGGACGGATTAAGGAGAATCATTTTGCTAAGTGCGGCATCATCTAACTCAAGCCGTTGTTGTAACCAATCTAATGTGGGCTCAATCTTGTTGGGAATTGAATAGCTTAGTAACTTTGGCATTCTTTGTATCATCCTGTTGAGTGAGTTATCATCTAAATGCAGTCGTTTTTGTAGCCAATCTAACTTCGATTCCATCCCCGTGTCTGAATCGGTCTGTCTTCCAAGAATAGTTGATTGAGAGTGAATTAGTTTCTTAACTTCTTCATTAGTCAAATTGAGACGCTTCTTTAACCATTGTACACGTTCATCTAATGTACCGATATCGAGTGTTAGTATATTACTGGCACTCGATGCTATTTTGTCAAGTCTTTTATCACTAAAACCTAATGTATCCATCATATATTGTCTGTTTGTTTCTACTATTGATGGATATGTAGTTGTAATTGTTGTACTTGTGGTGAAAAGTCTACTCTGTCCTCCACTGCCAATCCTCGAGGTCAACGGTGCGCAACGTTGACGATGATGTGATGTATTGATACCCTTTTGTAACTCGAGCCTATCATTCCATTTATCATTGGTAAAGAATATAAGCTGATACAAAAGCTTGGAATCTATCTTCATTCCAGCATCCTTTGCCTCTTCTAAACGAGGTTTAAGCCTCTTCTCTAAACTCCGACCAAATGAGGATGGATTCTTGATAACAAATGATATTGCCTCATCTCTTCCAAAGGAATCAATGTAAAAGTTCAATGTTGGTTCAATATTGCTATCTATACTGCAAGTAAGGAGTGCTGGGTATCGTTGTATCATCTTTGTTAGTTGCTCGTCTGTCAAGGATAGACGTTCTTGTATCCAATCTAACTTTGGTTCGATATTATCAGACATTGACAATCCAAGAATGGGTGGCATTTGTTGTATGATTTTGCTTAGGGCAGTATCATCTAATGTTAATCGTTGTTGCAGCCAATCCAATGTCGGTTCTATATTATCAGTAATGGATAAACTTAGAATACTTGGACGTTTTTGTATAACCTTTGATAGTTGCTCGTTCGTCAATGATAGACGATGTTGTAACCAATCTAATGTTGGTTCTATATTGTCTTGTATACTCATTGTAATAACATTGGGAAAACTGATTATTAACTTTGCCAATCTTTTCTCATCTAATGCCAAACGTTCTTGTAACCAATCTAACTTGACTTCAATATTATCCTCGATACTACAAGCTAATACACTTGGACAAGTCAATACAAACTTTCGTAATGATATATCATCATCTAATGATAGCTTAGTTTGTAAATAATTCAACTTTGGTTCTAAATTACCATCCAAGCTAGCCATTAATATACTAGGCGTACGTACTATCAACTTCTTCAATGAAAGGTCATCTAATTGCAAACGTTGTTGCAAGATGTTTAACTTTGGTGATAATGCCAAAGGAAAGGGATCATTATCACCTTCAGTACTACTTTTCTTATTTGGATAATAATAATTCTTATTAGACTGTCGTGTTAATATCCCCGGTTGTAATTGTGCAATACGTTGTATTTCCACAGTAGATAATTGTAATCGAGATTGTAACCAAATAACACGATTATGTAACGTGCCAATATTTAATGTTAATAGATTTCGTATCATACTTTTATTGAAATGTTGTGTAGTGAAATTTAGTTGAGTGATTAGATATTGTTTATTTGTTTCTATTATTGATTGATGGGTTGGTGGTCGTCCGACGTTGGTTGATTTGTATAATGGTAAATTAGTAGTAGTATGATGTATATCATTTGATGATCGTCGTCGTTGATACTGACCTGCAGCCCATAATGGACGAATTGCAATATCTTTACTAATAATAGTTTTGCAACAATACCTTGCATTGTATACCGAGCTGACTATTCTTCTCATAGTATTCGTTGATAAAATAAGTACGATATGTATGGTCAGTAGAAGTCAGTTCAATATGGTGCATGTATGTTATGGATATAAGTTCAAGCGGTGTATCTTCACGCTGAAATCATAACCTGCATCAGATACTCCGATATGACGTTAGATTGATGATAATTGGTTCTGTTGATATACCACTGCGAGGAGACCGCAACAGTCAATTCATATTATTGCCTAACACAAACTATTTTTTCACACTAGAAAACCGTTTTTTTGGATACCGTTTGATGACATAAAGAGTGGTGACTTATCGCCATTGGCCATTTTGCGATATAGCTACTACAATAGAGGCGTATATCATGGCAAACCGCTCTCCTCCCATTGTATCAGCGGCTATTGCAATTAGCTTTGGTTGTGGTATATTCGTTGCAACTCATTTCCTACGATTGCGTGATAGAGAAAGGCTAAGAAAAGGTAATTATGATTTGTGCATATGATATGCATTCCATCATCTTCATCTCTCTTTTCTTACTATACTTCTATTATAAATACATATACACAATATAAAGCATGCAGCAGAACACAAAAGCATTTAGTCAAATCTCAACGAGCTGCACTAGGAATAGATTTAGCCAGATATATACCACTATGGCAAAATAAACAATACAAACAAAAGGTGGTAGTATTAGGCGCTGGTTCATTTGGCACGGCCATGGCATACGCAGCAGCTCAAGGTGGCAATGATGTAGTAATATACATGAGAGATGCTAATCAATGTGCAACTATTAATAAAGAACATCGTAATCCAAAGTATTTATCAGAATTTTCATTATATGTCGAGGATAGGAGTGGTAGTGAGATACGAGGCATATGTACATTAAAGGAATTGAAGGAAGAGTTATCAACACCGGGTGTAGTGATACTTCATGCCTTGCCATGTCAAAAAACACCTCGGTGGTTTAAAGAACATGCTGATCTGATTCCACATGATGCACTCATCTGTTGCACTGCAAAGGGATTATACTTAGAGACGAATCAACTCATGGGACATGCTATATTGGATTCATTGGATAGAGCAGATCAGCCATTGGCATTCCTATCTGGTCCTTCTTTTGCAGAGGAAATTATGAAGGGATATCCTACTACGTTAGTGGCTGCATCGAATGACCTATTTCAAGCGGTGAGGGTAAAGAAGATATTGAGTAACTTTAAAACCATTCGAGTGTTTACTTCGGATGATCCCGTGGGTGTTCAGGTAAGTGGTATATGTGTGATGCTGGTTGTATTACCTTAACATATGAGTAGAAGTCTTACTTTGATTACTTAAACACAAAAGCTCGGTGGCGCTTTAAAGAACCCCTTGGCTGTGGGGGCAGGGATGGTGAGCGGATTAGGGTACGGGACGAATACACTTTCCGCGATGGTAACAAGAGCATCTCATGAACTAAGACAGCTATGTATTGCAATGGGAGGAAATCCACGTACCATAGATGGTCTAGCGGGTATCGGAGACCTTATGCTTACATGTTTCTCAAGTCAATCTAGGAATCAAAGATGTGGTCAACGTTTAATGAAGGGAGAGAATGTTGAAGATATTCAAAAGTCAAGTACTGTAGAGGGTGTAGCCACTGCGGATGTGGCAATTGTATATGCCGACATGTGCGGATTAGAACTACCAATATTCCGTTGTGTACATAGTTTGATTCATAAACACATCACTCCAGATGAAGCGGTGCGAATTTTAATGGCTGGAAGATCTCGAAAGTAGAAGCTTTAAAGTATAGTTTATTGATTATCAAATGATCATGTATCCCTTGAACAAATGTGATAGATCTCTCCTCCCGACGGATATACACATTCTTGAATTACATATCTCAGCACAACTCATCATTATTGTCATCCAAATCTGATGCACCTAACATGCTTGGACATCTACCGAGACATCCAGATGGTATAGTCAAATCATCTTCTAAAGCAACGGGCTCTACACCGAATCGTAATTGGCAAGATCCAGTCTCAAAATTTGGTTCCATAGCAAGGGACACCCCCCATTTCTCGGCAAAGAAACGTTGTGTTGGCACTTTACACATCTTGGCCTGTTGTTAGATTGGATGAGGAAGACGATGGATTCGAATTAGAAACATTGTGTGCACATCTTATGCACACTTTAAAAAGAGAACACATGATATGCACACATATGACTTACACATATCCCTTTACAATCCGATCCCTCAAGTACACGGCATCGTTCTACCAATAGACCACCTCCTTTACTAGGATCACTTTCGTCTAATGATGTAAGCTTGGTCTCACCAACAAGGAAACCTAGGAACTGATTAGCAAACCAAGCCAATAAAAACGGAGTAGCCTCCCACTCTGCAAATATATGGCGGTATATAAATGGTATTGGTCCTGCTAATGCTGTCATTGTTTGTAATGATACTCGTTCTAATTCATCAGTTCCTTTAGTTCTTCGTAATTCATGCAGTTCATCCATCATACCCTCAAATCCTTTTGTTTGTTGGTGAACTACTCCAGATTGACGTTGGAGTGTCCATCGAAATAAGGACAGTAATACATCATCAACGGGAGATGGTACAAATGGTTTCTCGGGTGGAGGTGGATTTGGTATTAATGATGCCTCCTTGTATACTTTAGGAGGAGGATTAGGAGGTACAAGAGCATCAGCCGATTGAAGTATAAAGACTAGAGTCATGATAATGATAATTATGGGAGAAAATGCCCTGATACTGCTGGAAGAAGAAGATGACGATGGTGATGTATCTTCAGTACTAGTACTACTACTATCCTCCATATCATTATTATCCGAAACAGTTGTTGCTGTTGTTGTTGTTGTGGTATTATCTTCTTCATAAAGACCATCTCCAATGCAACTATTGTTTAAAAAGTACTCCCAATAATCCATAAATACATCCTCTGATCCGGTAAATAATTCTGATGAAACTGTCATATTTGGTGAAGTATTATTAAATTCTATATATGGATTGGTAGTATTGGCAGTAAATGCATATACAACCATACATTTATCATATGAATCAAAGTATACCCAAGGAATGTATACTGATAATGTTGTGGGTGATTCTGTACAATTTGTACAAGTTGAATCTGTACAATCGATTGCATATTGATATACACCACTTGATAAAGTATTTGTTGGTTGACGTACACATGTTTGTACCCACTTTGTATAATATGTATAGGATGCATTACTAAACTTTAAAGTTAAGTGATCAGTTTCACATAGATCACCATTATCGAGAGACTTAAGGGAAGAGGCATACCCTTTGCCCCAATAGTTTTCTCCTGAACAATTTGTTGTATCTTCTTCGTAGTATGTTATTGGTAGGTTACTTGCGTTGACATTGGTTACTAACAATACTGCTAACAATAGTGCAATCATGTTTTGCATTGTGATGTTGATGTTGGGGGTATCTATTGCAATTGTGTGGAAGAAGTTGGTAGTGTATGAGCTTAAATGCAAGATTTGTCTACAGTGAGAGATATAGAATATCGTACGCCTTTGCCTTTATTGAGGATGTACCTAGTGTATGCCTAATGCCTTGTTATCGTCAACAATAAAACCCGAGGCTCCTTCTCATGAGAAAGAACATAAGAAAGAAACTATGTCGCAAGTCACAAATAAAATATGTGCATCTCTCATGCATCACGCCCCTCTTCATTCTCTGCATGTAAATCCAAACGTCAGCGCATACGTCACACAGTGGATATGCATCTTGACATAATGAGAAGGGGATATGCATCTTGACATAGTGTAATTAATAGAAATGGTGTCAGAAAAGCATGCAACGGCTAGTAGTCGGCCACTAACAAACGCCTAGTAAGTAGAGTTTGAATTTGAAATCTCTTTCTTGACGACATAATGAACCTTTCTTAATGACGTAATGAAGGATTAGCCTAGTGTTGTGCTGCACAAAACACACGCGCATTCCATACCAACTACTAAGCTCATAATTTTTCAGAGCTTGCAATTGCAACACCTCTCTACTCTCGACCAATACTATCATCTACAACTACATCCTATTCCTCCCACACATACATACCATTGTCATCATGAAAGTAACCAACGTTGTACTCTTTGCCGTTATCAATTCCAATCTGACACCAGGAAAGTCCGCATTAGTATTAGTATTGTTTTAGTTTTATAATCATTTGAATTCATGTGTACTAGTTCAATATGAATATGAAGTGTTGGTGATTTGATTTGGTCTCATTCTCATGTATCTTTATTAGATTACTAATATAAGTTTCTATCTCTATCTCTCTCCGTCTTCATCTTCATAAACCACAGCCAAGGCAATTCGCCGTGCTGCATTGCAAAACGTCAAGACTAAGGATGAAGAAGAAGAGCTCCTCGATTCATCTACCACCGCAGCTCTTGTCCCCGAGTCCAATGTTGAGCATATCAAGCAAGTAGAAGAAAAGATGGATACCGGTGTTCTCGATGGTGTTGCTGATGAATCTGATCGTATCTTAGGGAAGAAGAATAAGGGCAAGAAGAAGATGTTCAGGAAGAACGGGAATGGTAAAGCTATTGTGAATCCTTGGGTAAATGGTTCAGGATCGGGATCAGGATCTTCGTCGGATACTGCAATGGATCTTGAAGCGGCAAAAGCAAGGATTGCCGAACTAGAAGAGAAGCTTCAAGCTTGTCAAGATGGTGGGGAATATGGACTTGGTGAAGGTGGTGATGAACTTGAAGAACTTGGTTTTATTCCAGAAGATGGCAGTGTAGGTATCGCTTCCACAGGCTCTGTTTTCAGATATGGTTATTGTAACATCGATAATAGTTTCCGAGACTGCTATGGAGGTAAGAAATGGTTTATCATGATATGCAATCCAAATGTTTCCCTCACTATATTCATCACAATGCTGTTTCATATGTAATGTGATTTAGGTGGACCTAACAGCCAGGGTGTATATTGCAGGTATGATCAAAACAAATTCGCCTATACTTGTCAGTGTCCACCAGTCAGTGGACAAAAGCGTTCAAGGGGGCAGTGCTGTTCAAGGAACACTGATTGTCAATCTAATAATTGTAGAGAGCAAGGCCCTGGACCCCGCTGTGTTTAAATTATAAAATATGATTTGGAAAAGGGATTGTTGGTATATGTATTGTGTTGTTGCAAACCAATCTGGTTGGATTCAGTGAGGGTTGGATTTTGATTGGGACTGGGATTTGTTGGGTGAGGGTGGTTTGGATTGAGGGCTGTTTAGATAATGGTAGGAGTAGTGGTAGTATAACCACTTGTTTAAATGAGACCATATTATATGTACATTTGGTTTATACCTCTAGCTTGTTTTACACCTCTAGCTCGTTCAACTCTCATTCAAGTAGCTCACTACCGAATCGTCGTTCCACTGACATGACCGAATGTACCTCACCAAGCTTATTCATCAATGTTTGAAGTTCTTCCAAATCACTTACTCTCGTGAGGAACTCTAATGAGCAATGCTCGGCAGAGGAACTACTACCAGTCTTGAGTATCTCTGAGTACTTTGATGCTATGACACTACAGTCTGCCAAAAGGAGCTTTCGATCTATTGCCATGACGACTATTTCGACAAGGAATGTTTCTGGAGTACTTCCTCCTCCCTCGTCTTCCCATGGTTCAGCTTCTGACCAGACTAACTTTACAGGGTCTCCTACCACGTCATCCACATTCACAGCATCTGACTTTGCGTCATTAAGTGCCTGCTGTGCATATGGACACTCTAATCTATGTACAATTGTTGGGGCATCTGCCGTATGTCCCTTTGTTCCTATGATGGTATCTCCGCGGATGGGGAGACAGTGTCGACATGCACACTCGGAGTCAGCATACTCAACTGGTCCACCGTCAGGTAGATCAACAGTAGGAGGTGAGAAAGAAGAAGACGCGGGGGTCGTCTGATCATCCTCTGTCATGTTGTCATCTTCTTCCAATAATGTCAAGGCATTACTATTACCATTCACTTGAGAGGCATACATCTGTTGTGTAATGTTCGTGAACCGACTGCCCTCATCACTTGCCTCAAGTACCTTTAATGGTACGAGGAAGATCTTGCTAACTTTCGTTCGTATAAAGTTCGTATTGTGAGATTTGCCAACGGCATAGAGCAGCTCGTCGACATCATTGTAATGTGATCTTCCGGGTAAAAAGGATGACAACTCCTCAGTATTCTTGGGTACGTCGAACTTATACTCAAGGTATGAAGACTGCCGTATTTCATCATCATGTTGAGTCAGATAATCAAAGAATATCAACTCTCCCGACTTGGTAATACTATCACGTTGCTTGGAACGGAAGTAGGTACGTAACTTTGACCTTGTTGATCGGCTTTTGGCAAACCTCATCCATTCGGTTGTTGGTCTACCCTCCCCGGTTAGGATTGATACGACATCTCCGTTCTTAAGCTTGTAAGAGATGGGTACCTATTGGTGGAGTGGGGTGTTTTGTTGTTCGGCGGGGAAATGGGGGAGTAGAAAGATATGGAGGCTGAGTTGATGATCCCAAACAAAGGCACCAAAACAAGAAAGACAAGAACGTACCGGCTTGCCATTAATCTCAACACCATGCATACTCAATCCAACCTCGGTATGTATCTGAAAAGCCGCATCAACAGCCGTGGCACCTCTAGCCAAGTTTAATATCTTACCATTCCTTAAAAACACAAAGACACGTCGTCCTAACAACTCCCTTCGGACACAATCCACAAAATCACGTGAGTTTGTATCCTGTTGCCATTCCTTAATACTGGATAACCATGGTGTGTTATATAACTCTTGTCCGGTGGATGTGCCGCTACGTTTCATTTCATCTTTATAGGCAAAGTGACTTGCCATACCATATTCGGCAACCTGGTGCATGTAACTGGTACGTATTTGTACTTCCACACTCTGTCCTTTATACATTAATGCCGTGTGTAAACTTTGATATCCGTTTGGTTTTGGAAATGAAATGTAATCTTTAACCTTGGTAGGCATTGGTTGGAATCCAGGTAGATGTTGTACTAACCCTAACACGTGATAACATAACCAAACACCCGAGTCTGCCTCATCTTGCTGTGCCTGTCCGACATTGGTAACTACCTCAGGCGTAAGTATAACACGTAATGCCACCAAGTCGGATATATGATCTAAATTACGATCATGCTTCATTTCCATCTTATGCCATAACGAGTACAACTCTTTTGTCCGACCAACTACCTCAATATTAACATTCTGTGATGATAACGTTTGATCATTCTCCAATGTTTGTTTTAATACTTTGATACTATTATCTAACGTTTCACCGAATTGAGATTGTCGTTGACTTAATCGTTGATTTAATTGTGCATACTCATTCGGATATAGGTACATGAAGGCTGTGTCTTCTAATTCCGATTTGAATGGCCATAGTCCCATCCGATGAGCTAGTGGTGCAAAGATGTCAAGTGTTTCACGTGATATCTTCTTTTGTTTCTCGGGCTTCATATGCCGCAAGGTACGCATGTTATGTAATCGATCGGCTAACTTGACAATGATAATACGATAATCGTCAGTCATGGCAATGAACATTTGACGTAAATTCTCGGCTTGTTCATCTGCATAATCGGCAAATGCCAATTTAGGTAATTTCGATACTTTTGTTTCACCTTCTACTATATTCTTCACTTCATCTCCAAACATGGCTTCGACTTGTTCAAATGTTAAATCTGTATCTTCCACTGTATCATGTAACAAGCCTGACATTACCGTCTCGGCATCCATTTTCATACCTGATAATAACAAGGCAACTTCCACTGGATGGATAATAAACGGTTCACCACTTTTTCTCATCTGACTACGATGTGCACGATATGCAACCCTCAGCGCTTGTTTAACCTTCATAGCATTACTTGTACCCAAATAACTAACCGTGGGTAATAACTTATCCCAATATCCCTCAATCATATTATAATCATGTGTATTTAAATCTTTTAAGTCGTTGTAGAGTATTTCCATCCCTTCCTCGAGTGTCATTTCGGGTCCGGGACGATGTATTGCCGCGTTGGTACCCGATTGCATTAATGTTGTCCATTTGTTTACCTCGGGTGCATACTTTGTTGTTCCGTCGGCTGTTGTATTTAGAATGAGGGTAGTTATGACAGGAGAGGCAAAGATGAGCACAAGATGTGAGCAAAATGGCGAAACATCTATCACTCCTCGGCTGTCGGCCTCATGCCCCCGCAAACACCCAATTGTTCAAATTCATAAGCATACGAACCAATCAACAGCTGTTAAATCCCTTCTCTAATAACCCCGCCCTAATCTAAGTACAAGAACCAAATAGAAACAAAGAACACGTACCAATTAACGAACCATCAATCTCAGCATAATCCATAGAATCATAATGATCACCATCATAATTATCATCATTGATATAATACTTTGACATATTGATTGTATATTCTTCACTTGCACCATTGGTTGCTATAGAGGAAGATTGTGATGAGGAAGAGAGTGTTCCCTGCAAATTATCTGAGACCGCTGCCTCATAGCTCTGCTGTCCCTCACTCAAATAATCAGACTGGGCTAAAGACTCGGCCAACCCCTCGTCTTCATCATCAGCAAAACTAAATCCACGTGGTAATTCAGCATTTGATATAATAGTATTATTATAGGTCGCTTCACCTATACCCTGGAGGTAATGTTGACTAACTTCCAATTCAGTACTTTTTCTCTTTTTACTATTGTTATTGCCTCGCTCATTGCTATTGTTATTATTACTCGATCTACTTGCATATAATGAGCTGCTGCTGCTAGTAATAGAGCTACTAAGTGGGTACGAGGGAGATATTCTTTGTTGTTGTGGGGTAGTAAACGCTTCTGCCAAGCCCGAGGAATAAGAATTATGATAAGAAGAATTATTTGTAGTTGTTAGTAGTAAGAGACCTATTACTGCTCGTGTACGCCGCAATGGCCGATGCCGTTGACAGTCTGTATACTCTTCCATTGTTCTATTGTGCTTTCAGCGGTTGCTATGCTCGTAGCATGTAGAGGCCGCTAATAGTTGGGCTCTCACCATTGTGAGTTAGTGAGCGATTTGTTCGTTTTGTGGGAGGTCAGTTCGAGATTAGAGTTCAAGGTCAAAGCGCTCTTTTATGAACCGGCCTATCCTGATTGGTTTTATTGTACCAGGTATGGTTGGTACCGCGATGGCTCTCTTCTCTCTCTCTCTCTCTCTCTCTAGTATCGATCGGTTAAAGAGTGCACTCTTCCACTTATTCGATTTGTTGTCTAGATCTACTTATAATAATTTGCCCTGAGTTAGTAGTATCTCTAGTATTGCCGACTTAATTTTTGAGTCTTTCTTTTGCAATACACTTACACAATTTTCAGTACACTTACCATACACTTAGATTGTACATAAGGGAGATTACTTTTACTGCAATAAACTATTTGGGATAGATATTGATTAAAGGATTCCAATATCAGCAATCGGCTTAGTGTTGGCGTCAATAGTTTGGGGTCAAAATTTAGTATAAACCTTCGAACGGTGCACCTACCACTTTAATTAACACACAACAATACTAGAGTAGGGTACTCTTCGGTATTATCATACACAATAAAAACAATCGATTTTATTATATAAAAGTGGAAGTCGTATTGGGGCTAGTTATATCTACACTTTCTCATATTGCAACAAATTCACTTTTTGTGCACATCACGTGTCATTCACATCATGGACAGAGACAGAGAGGAAGGCAATGAATCATCCGTTTATGTATACAATGGAGTTGGTGCAGTACAGGCACCGGATGATGTTACACATGTGAGGGTAGGTTCTTCTGTTACTGTTATTCCCGAGAGTGCTTTTCAGGAGCATCGAAAATTGGAAGTGGTTGAGCTACCAGAAGGGCTAATTGAAATTAGAGATTATGCATTTGATGGTTGTAGATCATTGAAAAGAATTAATATCCCGTCTACGGTAGAAGAGATTGGTGAACAGGCATTCGACTATTGTGTAAAGTTAGATGGGATTACTCTACCGGAGGGACTTCAACGATTGGGGGAAGAAGCATTCTCTAGTTGTGAATCACTACAGAGAATCAACATTCCTTCCAATATTGAGAGGATTGAACGAGGTGTTTTCCTCTTTTGCAGCAGCTTATCCGAGGTGGTACTATTAGAAGGACTTGAAGCAATTGGAAAAGATGCATTTAGTGGATGCAAATCTTTGGAATCAGTTACTCTCCCATCTTCTTTAAAAGTTGTTGGTATAGAATCATTCGAAGGATGTCCTAGATTGAATGAGATATACATCCCTGATACTATAGAGAGCATCGAGGACAGAGCATTCAAGAATTGCAACCTTACTAACTTTTTAATGCCTTCCTTGATTGGAAATGATGTAGATATCAGTATAGTGGGGCGTAATACATCATTGGTCTCACTTGAGCTTCCGGAAACCGTTGAACAGCTTCTGGACTATCATGATAGCACAGAAGAACAAACAGTTCTAAATGTACGAAATATTGCAGTACCACCAGCCTGTGAGATACATATCGATCTGTTAAAAACAGGCACTGATTTGGGGGTTGCCTTTCCGGATAGGAACATCGATAGAATGATAGAAGCATTACAGCAGAGATTTGATGATCTACCCATCCATAAGATATGTTACTACCAATCATACAATAGCAATTTCACATCAGATCAGCTCAATAATTCAACTGAGATAAAGATTAGTCAACGGCGAAGTAAGATAAACCCGACAGGGAAACAGCAAGACTGTCTGGGGATGACTCCTCTTCACATATTAGCATGCTCAACTAAACCAACAATTGAAATGTTTCGATTATTAATTGATAAGTATCCCGAAACTCTAATTATGGAAGACAATTGGGGAGAAATACCATTAATGTATGTAATATGGTGTAATGCACCCACTGGAGTAGTTGATTTGTTAGTGAAGAGTTACAAATCGTTATATCCCGAGTATGAGTTTGATTGGAAGGATATGCTCCTAACATTGGCAAAGCGCAACACACCCTTGAAGAACATTCAGAAATTAGTCCAGACACAGACTAGCAGCTTCCCTGAACAATCGTATGATATGCAACCTATTGTAACAGAATTATCACAAGAGACAAATCTAAATCAAACAGGTCACTGTCGAAGATTTACTTTCATTGAAACGTTCAGGTATCTACTTCGTATCAGTATTACCAACAGATTAGATTCATTAGATGTCAAACGATTTCATATAGATCTGGAGAATAGCATCAAGTCACTTCCCGACAAAGCAAAGAACAGAGAAGAAGATACCAAAGCAGTATTCAATAGACTCACCACATATGAATCAATCAAAGAAGGGACCTCGGTACTTGAGCTAGCTTTGTGGAGGCAAAGATTGAAGATAGTCGGAACAAGAGGGCAAGAGTCGGTGGGGATGACGTCACTTACAAAGAGCAGTGCCGTATCAATAGTGGGGCAGATATCATCATTAGAAATGTATTGCCTTATCTATTGCCCAAATTAGAAGTTAGAAGATGATGAGGGGGGCATGCCTTTACTATCAAAAGCCGGGACTGTCATAAGTTTAGACAATTAGATTATGTAATCTAAACTATGCTTCTTTATGAATCAACCTTATAAAATCTCCTTTTATTGACTGTCATGTTGATGAACTCTCTCTCATTACCTTATTCTTTAGAATTTAAAGAGTAGAGTTGCAGTTGCAGTTGCATTCTTCCACTTATTGGTTTGTTGTCTATAAGAGTAGTCATTGAGATATGATTGGCAACTTGTAATTCTACTCGCACTAATAATGATGACAGACTCTTCGCTGTGAAAGAGTAGAGCATTGTACAGTTTTATATTGCATACACCATACTATTAGATCGGTACCTATGTAAATTGTATTGGCTACTTTGTTCGATGGTAGTGGTCCCTCTTCGTACCTAAAACAGAGTTTTCTCATGAAAATTAGTCACATGATGTCAACTGTTGATTGTTGATCGATCACAAAACTACTATCAGGCTGTAAGACCCGTTCCTAGCGCTCACCACACATACACATTTTACACAGATTTTATTTTTTCTGTGCAGAAAACACATATTTTTCATTCCTAGCGATCTGATGTGTTTCTTGCACACATAAAAAATGAAAGGCTAGATCTAGCAATAAGCCAATCGAACTAAGAATAGACCTTATTACAACACACTTTTTGACGATGATGCACAATAATAGTAGTGATATGTCAGCGAGGCAGTAGCGGCCTAGACAATAGATACACCATTGCCGCCGACTAGAATTGATTGTTAACATGATGATCGAGGTCTCCTATGCTGGATTGCAATGTTAATATAGTATAACATCTAGTTTAAAGGTCTTGAATCACATGCATAAATAAAGTTTTTATAGGTGGTTTTTGCAATACAATATCTCAGCTTCTACTATACCTACACGGACCAAACCTTCAACTATATCGATGATAGAGACCTTATCTAGGTCTGACTGGCGGCGATAGTCATCAATCCTACTACAGCTATCGTGCCGCCGGTGGCTAGTAGGCATATGAGGTGATAAATAATCTGTGTGAGGAATTGCAATTCACAGATTTTATGTGAATTCTGTTTCTTGCATCACAGATTGTCCAAAATCGATGACGTACTTATTTTCGTACGTTTGTGCGAAAACAGAAAAAATGTGTGGTATCTTTTTGGTATCTTCAAAAAATCTGTGAATCTGTGTAATCTGTGCACAGATCTGAGCGCTAGGAACGCCCCTAAGGTAGTCTATTCCTGAGTGGTACGATATCAACAACATCAATCATCGATCTAACTTTCTAAGCTGCGATTTCGGGGTGGTCGACCATACGCCACTTGAACTTTTACCCAGACGATACGAATACAACATACATGCACC
>Ga0214478_100397_pt1 | contig 25735 bp, 16 predicted proteins | sample M1_20Mar14CPVII9_2_FD_178001 | JGI IMG/M metagenome (GOLD analysis project Ga0214478, IMG submission 178001) | Marine eukaryotic communities from Monterey Bay, California, United States - M1_20Mar14CPVII9sort6BwellD7 | ecosystem: Environmental > Aquatic > Marine > Unclassified | place: USA...
AGGCAGTGGAGAAGAGTCGCTGCTTACTAGACGAGGTGAAGATGTGTTAGTATTGTCGAAAAGGAAGGGTTTCATTCGATTGGCATTATCATATGGATGTGATGTGGTACCAATATTCGGCGTGGGTAATTCCGACTTGTTTCAAACATACTCGTTTGGTATGGGTATAAGGATGTGGTTACAGAAGGCTCTTCGTGTATCGATACCAATCTTTCACGGTAGATATTTCACACCAATGCCATATAAAACCAAGATACAAGTATTGGTCGGAGAACCATTACATATACCGCAACCAAAAGTTCGAGGTGAGAAACCAGATGACAAAGTGGTAGAAGAGTATTTGAAGATATACATTGAGAGAGCAAAGGAGCTACACAAGAACAACACACATGGTAGAAAGCTGCAAATAATCTAAAGTAACTTTGTACAGATTTATCTTTGTGCAGTTAAAGCTATAAGCATTTGTCTTTCCTTTGTGCAGATATCTATTCATTTGACATTGTACAGCCTCACATTGATGTTGGTGCCTTCCCTGCTAGTCGTCGAGATCGACGTAAGCTAGGTCTGTTTGTACATGACGTTTGTTTCGTTAATTCCTCTTCTCTAGTATCCTCAGTATCACACTCATCAAATGGATAATATTCTCCCCATTTTCTATTCAAATAATGATCAGTTATGTGTATAATACATGCTGCAATCGGATAACAATGCCATCCACAATGCCAAAAGATGAATCCATCTTCATCTAATGCTTGTTGTGACTTTTGACTTTGCAGGAAGCAAAACATTGCTAGTCCAACACTTGTAAGGTTGAGCATGTAGATGTATGGTCGTGTATATACACTCATTGTGATTAGTTTGGCAAGCTCTAGACACATCATACTGCAAGCTAAAAAGCGATCAATAGTATGCCAAGCAGAGATATTTGTCATATGTACATAATCTGCTAGGAACGAGCAAGGACTCTGACATAATATCAACGCCCATCCATACAATCGTACAGGAAACCAATGTCTTCTATACTTCTTCTCCTTCTTCCTGCTGTCTGTAACAAAGCCACCGCCACCATACAGACACCATTTAGGAGGTAAAGATAAGATTACCATACCAGCTAATGCATATGTCCAACACAATATACCAAAGTAAGTTGGTAAGTACAGAGGAGGTACTGGTATTTCTAATTGTGGATGAATATACGGTATCGTCATCATTATGGGAGGTGATGAGAGGCTGTTGCTTCTTGTATGATGTGATGTTGTATTGTACATGAAGTTGTTACTACTTGTTAAAGTTGTCATGTTTATAGAAGATGAATGCATGATATGCTGCTGTGTTAAATTGCCAAGCATGTAAACATCATAATGATGCGAATGTAAATTGTTGGGCGAATCTTCTGCATGTACAAATTTAGGACTCTTCTGTGCACTGTGGTGTTGATGATGTTGCTGATTTATACTACCACTGTAATGATTCTGAACATAATGTACATCTAGTCTACCATTATTGTTCTCGTTATCGTCGAATAGATAGGTATATCCAGCGTAATGTTGAGAAGGTATGTAAAAATTTGTTTGTGACTTTGTACCCCATTCAGATACTATGCATTGCAGCATAGAGTATATTGAACCACTCGATCTTCTTCTGTCTTTTACCTTGTCATCGTCATAGTTATGAGATTGTATTGATGAACTGTTATCCTCATCTCTTAGGAATGATAAATTATCATTGGAGTGGGCAGAGTTTGTAATACTTTCATTCTCTTGCAATTTATTTATTGTATTGGGCGGCTGAGAGAAGGCCAACTGAAAACATTCGTCGAGGTGCATCTTCTTTTTATATTGATGTCCTTGTTTATGATATCTGGGTTGGGTGTAGCTCTACTCTCTAGGCTCTTAATAGTGCACGTCTTATGCTAGATGATCAATGAAAATTCGTGAATCTATGAATTTGTGAATCTATTTCTTGCGGCTAAACTGTACGCTATTGTGCAAGTGTAGACCGTGACCAGCAGCTGTATATAGCCTTCTCTTCTTCTCTTTAGATATTCTACCACTTTATTTATGTTCTCTTAGGTAGCCTCTGAACAGCGTTATTGTTTGTTGGTTTGTTGTTTTTTTATGAGTGGGTTTTCTGTACAATTAATACAGCGGTGGTACGACCCCCAACAACGCCATCTACGTGGACCACATCATCATATATCATTATATATCAGTTTCATCGATTATATTGTTGTATATTGTCGTGTAAGATTGTATATTGTTGTGTATTATTGTATTCAATAATCGTTGTAACGGCTCATTTTGTTAGTAATATACTGTTGGTACAATTGAAGTAGTTCTAGCCTAATTATATAATAGGAAATCCACTAAAATAATTAATATGGACCCAGTAAGTAATGTTCCATTGATATTTCGTTAGTGAAGACGTATTGGCGGCCGTGCCGCCGCCGATTGCCTACTATCATTAAATTCCATTGTGCTTGAAAAAGTATGTGAGTTCTACCGGGAACTTATGGAACTTTAATGGAACTTATTTTAGAACGGTATCCGACTACCCTCTACTGAGAAGAAGAACACCCCATTATTCGTCTCAATTGTCTGAGCTCAAGGCAGCCACTGCATATTATTACCAAGTGTCGTTTGTCTATTATTGGAGAAGATTGCAATATAAATGATGCGAGATTGCTCATCGGAGAATGCAGCAGATTGCAAAATGGAAGAGATTGTTTGTATAACATTCGTTCTATTTTGGGTGGTAGGATGTATTATAGCGTGTAATTGGAAGTATATACCTCTGTCAAAACATCGTAGAGATAAAGAGGTTATGAGACGGATTGAGTTATACAAACAACAACATATGAATGTTACATATAAAGATTATGAATGTTATTATACCAATGATAAAGATTATGGATATGGCACAGCCGAGTTCCATCTTGCCATATCACCATTAGCATCAGAAGGTGAAGACAGTAATAATGGAAATAGAAAAAGAAGAATAACAGGTTGTGGAATTCGTGAAGGAGAATACACAGAGATAATAGAAGGATACATAAATTGTGAGGACGGAACCGCTGAATTTGTTGAACAAACAACCAGAGAAATGAAACCAAACAATAATATCAAATTTCATAGGGGTCAAGCATCGATCAAAAGTAGAGGAAGATTACTATATGATGCAGAAGAAAATGTATACAATACTTTTGAGGGAGAATACTTTGTGAAAGACGAATGTCAATGTACAGAATGCAAAATGTTTTGGGGTATGGCCATAGCAGAATGGAGAAAGATTGGAGAGTATCTATTCTTTAGACCAAAGGGAGCTTCTAATAGTTGTTCGTGCTCGCCACCAGATGATGTAGGGAACTATTACAATATGGCTTGTGATGCAGTTTAAGTTGGTGTTAGAGTTCTGCAGAGGCATTAGAAGATACGGTTAGAGTTTTGCAGAGGCATTAGAAGATATGTATATAAGTAGGTTGTACAGATTATAGATAGATAAGATATTTAGGAGATACAGTTAGGTTCATATTATGTACAACATAGCTCTATATTTAGATTATGGTCAAGCTAGCTCTATATTTAGGAAACTTGTGAACTTCCTTGAGGAAACATTCTTCCATTCCAATGAGCAGTAGCAGGCCAAAATGGCGTCTTCTCCTCTTGTTTTCCTCTTGCTTGTGCTACAGCAGGAGTATAGGATGATGACATGATCCATAGCGGACTTGGCTGTCTTCTTGCAGGCACCATAGAAGAAGAAGGAGAAGAAGATCTATCTATCGAGGAGGATCGTTCACGAGCTTCTTCAATGGCATCCTTCTCTACTACTTCTTCTTTTCTACGATGATCGGTAGTATACTCGAGGGAAGATAGCTCAGTCGTTGATGACCAAGGACTGTAGTCACTGCTGCTGCAATAATAGTCTTCGTGTTCTCCTTCTAGTAGTATATCCTCTTGAGGAGATGTAGGTCTTAAGATCATATCAATTGGATCAGACTCGACACTACTCACATCTGATGAGTCGCTTATAGTTGTACCTCTTTCTATGGATGGAAAGTCTGGATAGGTACTGTTTGTAGTAGTAGTTTCCTTAGTATAATCGTTGTGGTCTGCACCATCATCAACATAACAGTCGTTGTATAATGAATATGGTGATGTCGTTGTCGATGGTGATATAGTATGAGGTGCTTCTAATCTTGACGCCGTTGTCTGGTGATTGCCACGAAGGATGGAGGTACGAAAGTTGGATACTAATGCGGCCGTTTCATCGTCTAGTACACTATCATCGTTGCTATTATCTGATCTATCGTTGTTTCCATTGGTAGATGATGATGTAAAAGAAGTAGCTGGTCCATCCCTACTCTCTATATCGTAAGATGACATACCGAACGCCGATAGACGGTTCGATGATGATGGAGCATATCGTTTATGTAGTGGTAGTATATAATCATCATCATCATCTTGGTGATATGAAGTAGAAATGCAACTATCATCTCGTTTACGCTTCATCGTTGCCGTTGTTGTTGATGATACTATTATAGAAGCATTGCAATCGATACGATTTGCATTTGATAATTCCTTAACTAACATGATACTTATTGTTGGGGTTTGTTCTTTTATTTGATATGTATTTAAATAATAAGCAAGTAGTATATCGTTGGAGTTATGTGTCCCGGCTACTTTTATGTGTTTTAGCGCTCTACTTTGCTTTCTATATCTCTGTCAAACTTGCTAACTATATCTCTGTCGAACTTGCTAAATTGGCTAACAGTCTTCAATCTTGGATTTAATGCCGTTATATCGCTTGTTTTCGCACGCGCCATCGCCAAACTTCGATTAGAAATAATGAAACAGAATGAAATGTTATTTTGATGCCAAGTTGTTGAACGGCTAACTAATGGGCTTGCAGAGCAATGATAGAAACAACATCTATTGTGAGTAGATGATAGGGATGATAGATTGAAAATTTTTGTGAACGGTGGTGTTTAGTGCACCAATCTCTAATGACCCCAGACCCCAATAGACAGCAATTAATAGTTGATGACGATACATAGGCTTTGATAGCATACATGATATAGAACATTTACATTTTAAATATTATAATATATTAGATATAACTCATATATTGCAAAGAATAATAAAGCATATCAAAACAATGAGTGAGTCTATCGACGACGACAGTACCGACTATCAAAGAGGTGCCTCAATTATCAATGATTGCCAGCTTGGAGGAGGGCAAGGTATCAATGACGATGATAACAGCAATAATACCGAGGAGGAGCGTACTTCCTCAATCTCAACAAGCCCTGATATACAACAAGAACAACAACAAGAAAGCAATATACTAACAACAAGAAGAACTACAACAACACTAAAAAGATATCGACGACGATGCCGCAGTCAATATAACTTTATAATAAAAGCAGGTATCCTATGTTTGCTACTGCTATCATCTACATTGGTAGCTTCAGCTGCGGCAGAGACGATTGTGCCTCGAGCAGCTAAAGACGAGAAGCAAACAGTACTAGGAGGAAGTGCACTACGAGAACGAGTGAAGAAGAGAGGTCGACAATCTAGTAAGAAAAAATATACTCTTGATAATGATTATGATGGGCAGAAGAGAGATAGGCAGTACGGAGGAGTAAGGAGAAAGTTGCAACGTTGGCAAGCTTCGTCGGCATGGCATAGTAGTGGTGATACAACAACCTCAGCTGCACAATGGCAACCAGCATGGCCAAAACCACACAGCACTACGGCAACTACAACAAAATCATCGAAAAAGGCAGTGTCTACAAGTACAAAATCAAGCAAGGATACAACAACAACATCCTATTCCAAAGATATGCTACCACCACCAATATATAAACATCCAACATCATCACCAATTCAACAAACACGGCCAACAACTTCATCACCTACAAATCTTAAAGAAACATTGTCACCCACTATCAATCCAACAAGTTCATCAACTTCAACACCAAGCTTATCTCCGTCATACTCGCCATCTGATCATCCGTCTGCATCGCCATCATCAAATCCAACAGATGTACCAAGTACATCGCCAACAAATTTACCAACGAATGAACCATCGTACAGTCCAACAATCTCACCAATTATAGGTAGTTTAAGTCCAACTGCTCCAAGTATGATGAAAGAGATGACACAAAGTCCAATGGCTGATAATATCATACCAGAGGAGCCTACTGCAGTTCCTATTCAGAATGGCACTACCTCATCTCCTTCTAGTAATGTGAATGGTACAACTTCTCCTTCTTCAATGAGCGGGGATAATACAACAACACCAACATATAGTCCATCATTACCAGATGGTGTCACTCTATCACCCAGTAATGTCAATAGTACTACAACTAACTTTCCATCCTCAACGCCAACTATCTCCCTTCCTAACCAAACCGTAGGAACAGCATCACCAACAGTATCAATAACAGTTAGTCAACGATCATCACTCCAAATGAAACTATACGGTCTATCTGAAACATTAAGTAATGATGAACGAATTGTATATCAAGATATGACTGTTGCGTATATGGAACAGTTTTATAATAATGATGTTGACGATAGTATTGGTGGAGAAGGAGAAGGTAGTAGTGACGGAGGTACTAGCGGTGTAATTAGAAATGACGTATATGATATGAGTATACAATTATTAACCAAAAATGGTGGTGAGTTTGAGGAAGGTGAAGTAGTGAATGATGATGATATCTTTGGAATTGAAGGTAATCCTGGTATTGAAGATGGTGATGATTTGTTCACTTTGAAGACAACTCGAGATATCGAATTGGAAGAGAAAGAGAGTGAGGATGAGAGTTATTTGCCCAAGTTTGCAATTAATGCACGAAGGAAAGCTCAAGTCATACCAAGTAGTAGTATTCGAATGAACCAAGCCATCAAATCAAGTCAACAACATTCAAGTCGTCATCTAGAACAAGAACAAACAGTAGTACAAACATCAGTAACTGAACCATGTCTCGATACTAATCCACTCACTATTACATTTGATATTATATTAGAATATCGTACAACAAACACCCAGCTACAAGATTCGAATTTGGTTATATCATTTCCATTCTCAACAATTGATTTTCGTACTGTATATATTGATGATTATTTAAAGAATGGAGGAGAGGAAGTGGGGAGTAGTAGTGAGGTGTTTGATAGTTTGTATTGTACTAGTCGTATTGATTTTGGTGACGACGACGACGATGATGATAATGATGGTGAAGACCCTACTTTGCCTCCGGTATCAATTGGTACCATGTCTCCAGTTGTTAGTGATAATACCACAACACCAACATACAGTCCAGCGTCGTTACCAGATGATATGACAGCATCACCAACGATAAGTTCTATGCCAACTAACGATGGTATCTCTCCATCATCAAGTCCATCTCAAGGAAAAGGAGAAGGTAATACAACTGAGACTTATATGCCAACAATGATACCAACATTCAATCCAACAACTTCTGGCAATGGTACACTATCTCCAAGTTCAAATACAACAATCTTAAATGGGACACTAGTACCAACAACAAGTCCGGCACCAAGTAGTGTGAACTTAACATTCACTACAAGTACATTGGTTAATGAAACGAATGAGACTACGATAATTGATGTACTTGATTCGAATGAGAACTTTACTTCATTGGTTGCTGCAATTGAGGCTGCTAATTTGATCGAGGTATTAAATGGTGATGGATCTTTTACTGTTTTTGGTAAGTATTTCATATTGTAGTTTGTGTGTATAGAGTGGTAGTACAGCTCTAACTCATATCATGTGAACTCACAACTCTAACACTTTTCTCAACCCCCCACAGCCCCAACGAATGAAGCATTTGAAGCTCTTCCACAAGGCACTGTAGACTTCCTACTTCAGCCGGAGAATATTGAAATACTTCAAAGTATCCTTACATATCATGTAGTTGATGGATATTTGACAAGCTCTACATTGTCCAATGGCGGTACCTTTGCGACTCTAAACGGGGCATCTGTCAATGTCACTTTATCAGAAGATGGAAGTGTCAAGATAAACAACTCGACTGTCATCATTGCCGATATACTGGCAAGTAATGGTATCATACATGCCATCGACGCGATCCTCGACCCGCCGTTACCATCTGATGATGATGGTAATAGCACTTCGAATGGTACATTAGCACCATCATTAACCCCAACGAATGGCACGCTAATGCCCACACCTTTGCTTCCCGATGATATGACTACAACACTTCCTACCACAATTGTCATCACGCCCGAGTCAGTACCCAACTTGGATATGAAATTATACGGCATTACAGAGGAGTTGAGTACAATTGATGAAGAATTGTACAATACTCGTACAGCGTCATACATTGAAGATTTTTATAACAAGTATAATGTAGAGAGTAGTACTGATGATGATGATGAGTCAGTGCGTGGTGAGGTTGTAGATGTTGTGGCAACTGTGGAAATAACATCTCAAGAAGTTGATCGCGGTGGTAATAACGACGAGCCTGGACTCGATGTTGCAAGTGAGTTGGATAGTGAAATCAATGCCGATTTAGGCTTTGGTAAAAAGAAGAAACGATCACCAAACCTCAATCCACTAATGCATAGTCGTATAGGAACATTGCCTGACCAAAGTGAAGACGAAGCCTTTCTTCCAGAGCAGGGTGTGGATGCTCAGTATGATTTAAGACCCAAGCTGACGACACAACATCATAATGTTGCAATCAAGCCACATAAAGGACCAAGGCACAAGGTACATCATAATGTCATCACTGTTTCCCATCAAGGACCTAGACAACATAATAGACAAGGTTCCTCCAAGGCTCGCAAGCTTCAAGTCGACAACTGTTCAGGTCCTGGACTTGACTTGATCTTTACTGTTACACTTGAATATCGTCTACAGGGTACTAATTCAACATCCATTTCTCAATATGAGATTATCAATGAGCCGTTTAGCACACCCGAGCATCGAGAAGTGTACCAGAATGAGTATTTGATCCAACCTTCCGATCCTGTGCAGCTCTTTGGTCCATTTGATGGCTTGACTTGTACAAGTGCTGTGGGTGGACTTCCTGGTTCAACTTTGAGCCCTACTTCCACTCCCACTGGAGGGAGTATGTCAAGCCCAACAATGGAATCTACTGACGATGAAGATACTGAGGGAACAATCATTGATGTTGCAGCTGGTAATGACAACTTTGCAGAATTAGTTAAGTACATTGAGGCAGCTGATCTTGTCGATACTCTCTCTGGTGAAGGACCCTTCACTGTGTTTGGTAAGTTATACTATCGTTGAACAAACGACTTATGCTCATATCATGTACATACACTCACTTTGTCATTATTATATTTCACAGCCCCGACGAATGAAGCATTTGCAGCGCTACCAGAAGGCTTTGAAGACGCTCTTCTTTCACCCGATAATATTGAGATACTTCAGGGTATTCTTACGTATCATGTGATTGACGGGTATTTAACAAGTACTACTCTTTCAAATGGAGGTTCTTTTGTCACTCTAAACGGTGCATCGGTGAATGTTACTCTATCAGAAGATGGAAGTGTCAAGATAAACAACTCGACTGTTATCATTGCCGATATATTGGCCAGTAATGGTATCATACATGCCATTGATGCGGTTCTTGACCCGCCCATACCATCTGATGATGATGGTAATAGCACAGTGAATGGCGCTTTATCACCTACAGTATCTCCACAAGATGGTACAATGTCACCCACACCTTTGCTTCCCGATGATTCAAGCAACATCACATGCCCCGAGTCTCTTGATCACTCTCATGAAATCAATTCAGAATCGACTCTTTACTATGCGTTGGTTCCAAGTAATCCTCCAGAGGCTGTTAATGGAATATTATGTGCACGTCTAGAAGTACTAGACAACGACAATGGCTGGATTGGCTTGGGTTTCTCTACCAATGGTTTTATGCAGGGTAGTCAGGCTGTAGTTGGTATCCCAGATGAAGACACAGTCCTTAAATATGATCTGTCTGGTAACATTGCCAGTGTCATGTCTGACGAAGATCAAACTTTGACTGGCACATCCATCGTTACTAATTCAGTATTAACCACTATGGAGTTTACGAAGCTACTTGTTGAGGAAGGCCAAGTCCCAATCCTTGAGGATGGAGAAAATATCTTCCTTCACGCTTGGGGTGGTCCTGCTTTGGGGTATCATATCGGTAGACTTTCGTTCCCGATTGACTTTGAAGGTGGTATTAGTGATGATGCATCCAATGATGATGGTAGCAGTAAAGCACCTTCTCCATCGAGTATGATGACAGCTCCACCATTTGACGGTACTTCTAGTCCAACATCCAATTCAACTGAATCAATTGTCAATGGTACGACTACAAGTCCGAACAGTATGGGGTCGTATGTTCCAACAACGTACTTTCCAACTTCATCTCCAGTAGTTGGTGGGGCAGCCTCACCGGCGAGCACAAACAGTACTACTGATACTCTTGCACCAGTTGGCATGGTCAGTGATGGATCGATGCCGCCTAATAGTGGTGGCTCTAGCACTACTGTTACTCCAGATCCAAAGTCAGATCTCGAAATGGACTTAATAGGACTTGTATCACTCTCGTTTAGTGATCAATTTCAGTACACTGAAAAGACTGCAAACTACATTACCTCGTTTTACAATGATGATGTAGGATCTCTCCCACCAGACGATTTGCGCAGTGTACTATCTGATGTCAATGGGGTCTCTATCAACATTCAAGATCAAATTATCCCAATGGGAGACATTACTGGATTTGATTGTAGTCAAATTGACCCATTGACTATCATTTATACATTGCAAATGACCTATACAACCTCTGACCCAGATGTAAGCTTTGATGATGTTATTACATACCCTTTTAGAGAACAGTTTCATCAACAGTATATTAACGATCTCAAAGAAAATGATATGGATAATGCGTTTGGCACTTTGCAGTGTATTAGTGAAGTAAGAATACCAGAAGTAGACGATACTCTTGGTGCAGAAGTGATCATGCCAACATTTCCACCAGTAGAAGATGAGAATGGCACTGTAACAGATACGGACAGTCAAATCATGCCAGGAACTGACGATTTATTTGCTATTGACCCCGCTGACGAGACGGATACATCTGGTGTAGATAATATGATACCTGATGGCAGCATCCCAGATGATAGTGAGATCATGACACCTGGAGTCGTCACGTCTCCCATGGAAGATGATATCTTTAGTCTACGAATGGTGGGTCCTTCAGCTAATAACGAGTATGAAAGGAAGTGCACAGATGACTTACGATTAATATCCAAAGACAGTGTAGATGAATTCGAAGTCTCATTTGTGTATGGAGTTGAATCTTCAGAAGAAGATTACAGTACGTATCTTGACAACTTGGAAACATTGATCTTGGACTACATTGCAACGTCGGTTCTACATTGTGGTAGTGATGCACATCAGTCGGTTCAGTTGAGAAAGAAGAGAAGTGATGGTAATGATACCAATGATGACACACCTGATGTAGTCCGTATCCGTTATCCCGAGTTTGGACAAATCACATCTGTTTGTAAGTCTTTTTGGATGATTGTTTGTTTATCTAGCTCACCAAACTTGTCAACTAATATTTATCTTGCATTCTTTCCAAATATACAGCCAAATGTGATCCGACGCTATCTCAAGCCAAGGGATGTGTAATGTTAGAAACAGAGCTCCTGGTCACATCAATTGACAGTACATCAACAGTAGAAGTCCATCATAATATACTTCATTCATTGCAAGATGCCTTCAAGAAGAATGTATTTACTGAGTTTATCCCAGAGCTACTTACTACTTCATACCTCGGCCCTGAACCTGAAGTATCAACATTATCATCTTCCAATTCTACCGAAGAGATACATGTTTCATCAAGCAGCTACATTGGTTCCATTGTTGTCGTCTCGCTTGGTTGTGCTATGCTTCTACTTATACTGATAGCTTGTCGAGCACCAAGTATACAAAAGAGTAAAGCAAGTGTGCTTCACAAGGTCATCATGTATTATAAAAGCAAGCGTAATAGAGCTCTACCAACAAGTAGTGGCCCTATCATTGAAAATGGAGGAGTAATGGTACCACTTAGCTCTAATCAATCGGAAGATGAGATTATCATTTTCAGCTCCAACACTGAAGACGACTTAGACGATTCTTCGGTAATGAGATATAGTGATCATCATCAATCTGAAGATCAACTGGATACAATAAAAGAGCACACTGACGATGATGGGCAAGGTAATATTCGTCAGTTTTATTAGAATAGCCCCGATATATACAATATATTTTGCTCATACAAGCACATTATTCATAAAGTAAACATTGTACTCTTATTGTAGAACAGTATACTTACAACTATCTATCTGTTCATCGTGTATAACCTTCTTCTTATTATATTTGACTAAGGTATGTCAAGTTTAGCCTAGCAAGTCGTATTATCTAATAACAGTTATTGATGACAACATCTTATTACTTTCATTACTCTACTCTATCTCTCTTTCTTTACAATCCGGACAACATTATGCCTGGGAAAGACTCTGTTCACTTTACTTCTAGACAACATATATATCTCCGTTTATACTGATCTCTAACGATCTTCTCAAAAACAACTAACCCAACATGACTGCTCTTCCCCTTCATCTTCAAAAACCTAGTACTCACCCAAATCCAACTTCTCCTCAAGAAGACTAATGAGTAATGTCTTGATATCTTCCTTATTCTCAAGAACACGGCGGCCATGGATACCACCTTCATCTTTCAAAATTGTTTCCATCACCTCTTCCAACTTGATACCATCATAAGAGTCCTTGTGATTGTAGAAGTAGAGAATGATTGCTGTAATCAAAGCTTTTAACAATTCTTTTAGTTCTTCGCCCTTGCTTAGGGTTGAGGTGGTTGTGGTTGTTGTAGTAGATTGGGTAGTAGTGGCAATTGTTGTTGATGTTTGACTTGTTGTCTCGGGAGTTGTCGTTGAGGCTTGTGTGGTAGAAGCTTGGGTCTAAGAAGATGAAGTGTATATTTACAAAGATTAGAATAAGCTGGTGGCACAAAGGTTGAGCGTTCATTATGCAATGGAACTTACCGTTGCTTGGGTAGTAGCCATGGTACTAGTTGTAGCAGGTGGGCAAGTACCAGCTTCATTGGTACACACATAGCATTCACTGTTTGAACATGATGCATCATTGCCATTGCTAAAAACTGTTCCTTCAACAATACATAATCCAGTACCTGATGGACAATCCCCTGCACCTGTACCATCTCTTTCATAACACTCTGGTACGTCTTGTAACTGGGCTGCATTACAAAACCCACCTTCAAATGGCTGAGTAACTGTATTCATATTGTCAATGCAAAGACTATTTGCAGCAGAACAATCAATTGGGTTACCAACACTTGCAAAGTTCTTAATAGAGAAAGGCCCAAGTAGTCGAACATCCCCACTATTCAATGTAGTACCATGCACAGCATTCCCAGCAAACCGTACTAGTCTACCGGCCACTGCTGGGAGAGAGTTACCGCCATGATTGAAGTGTGCTTCGGGGTTGCTGTTAAGAGTAATGAACATTACATCATCTTCGACGACCTTGCCCTCTGCTTCGTAGTCGATATGAGGTTTTGTAGATTTATTGATGATCCGTGTCTGTAACGTGATACCACCACCACCATTGGTATCGATCATATCATCATTAATGGAACATTCAGAACCAGCAACATCCTTAAGACGTCGTTGAATGAGGCTGTTCACCATGATATTCCCACGAGACTTTGCAGTGGGGTCGAATGGATGAGCTTGTGATAAGGATTCCATAGTATCATAGAAATGTTTTGATTCCTCAGGAGATAGGAAGTTATCAACATACTGAAGAGAACCATGCTGTTTGAAGATGGTATTGTCGTCAGCGGATGCGGTGATAACTTTTAGGACTGCTAAAGTTGCGGTGGCTAGTAGAAGCTTCATGATTGCTCTTAGTATTAATACTATTGCTATGGTTTAAGCTAGAGTTGTGAAACAATTAGGGTATGTAGTACAAGTGCTCATCTCAACGCAGTATGCCGCCACCTAGGTCGGCATGAAATTTCTCTCAAAGATACCGCGTATTTCTCGTACACGGGAAATTATGAGTGACTGTTGCTCATTGCAAAAGGATACCAATGGATCTTGACGGCCGTCATTATTTATGAAAAATTGAGTGAAGTCGTTCAACAAAGCGCAGGTCATTGCTGTTGATTGATATGTATTGTTGTCATCACATAGTACTTCAATGGTAGTAGTAGAAGCATTACGGTGATAGTTTGTCGAGATAGTTCATAGGCAACCGAGCGAGCGAGCGAGTGTTGCAAAAGATGAAGAGAAAAAGTAGCATATCATGTGTTCTAATTTTGTTGGTATCGTCGTCAATACTATTGACGGCGACAGCAGACTCAAGGTTAGGGAATGTAAACAATAATGTCGGCTATGACGAACAAAGAGCTAGCAGACTGCAAACAGATAATAGACGGAAGAAGAAGCATATCATAGATAGCCAAAAGAGAAAACTCAAATGGGGTTCAGTAACTTGGATGGACGGAGGCAACTCGCCCACTGATAATAAAAATGACAATGATAGTAACAAAGCAGCTAAATCAAGCAAAAGAAAAGGAAGGACAAAAGGCAAGGCTCGTAAGCATATAGATGACGATGAGTGGGGACATAGCGGTCTCAGCAATAATACATCATCGATACTACCACAACCTACCACACAAAGTTTACCTCCTCCTACAATGCCTCCTCAACAACCTACAATCTCACCAACTAAACCACTACCTGTATTAACTATAGTTGGAGATGATAACGATCCAGAGCATGCTTTCCCATTAGCAGAATGTCACGGAGATTGTGACGAAGATACAGATTGTGCAGAGGGTTTACATTGTTATATGAGAGAAGATATTGAAGAAGTGCCAGGTTGTCAAGGTTCAGGAGAGTCGGGTAAAGATTACTGCTTTAAACCTACTCCTATAGATTTGATTATTAAAGGAGATAATAATGATCCTGAACATGCTTTCCCATTGATGAGTTGTCAAGGTGATTGTGATGAAGATACAGATTGTGCCGAGGGTTTACATTGTTTCAAAAGAGATGATTTGGAAGAAGTTCCCGGCTGTAGAGGAAAAGGAGTAAAAGATTATGATTACTGCTTCATGCCCGGTCCCACGGATTTGATTATTAAAGGAGATGATAATGACCCAGACCACGCCTTTCCTTTGATGAGTTGTCAAGGAGATTGCGACGAAGATGAAGATTGTGCCGAGGGTTTACATTGTTTCAAAAGAGATGAATATGAAGAGGTGCCAGGTTGTCAAGGAAAGGGAAACAAGGGATCAGATTACTGTTATTATCCTGCTGCAATGGAAGAGATGTCAAGTAATACTACTACTTCTTCCGAGGATGGAACTCCATCATCATACACACCGACAAGCTTTCCAAGTGCATCGCCTGTTGATAATGCCGCATCCAATGAAATGTCGTCGGGAGGTAGGTTTCCGACTATCTTATGGCCACCGCCACCGACTCCATCAACAAGCTCTCCTTCTAGCTTGCCAGTCAGTACCGATAACTTGTTGTTCGGTACTACTTCTCCAGCTGCCGAAATGACGAGCTCCCCAAGCTTATCATCGACTTCTGAGGATACCAATACTACATCGGATACATCATCAAGTTCGGTAGGAACATTAATTATGCCTCCGCCGCTAACAGATATTGAAATGGACTTGTTCGGTATCATTTCACTCAATCCAATTGAAAGGAACGTATTTCAAACACAGACTTCAAACTATATCAACTCCTTTTACAATGACGTTACAAACTCGTCTGATATACGAGCAAATGTTACAGTGGTTACGAGCTCAATTGACGTTACTGATGAGATTGTACCAATGTTTGTTGGTACCTCGACATATCCAGATGCAGATTGTACTGAGATCATCCCATTGACAGTCAAATTTGGACTCAAATTGACTTTATACACTACCAATGAAGATACTGATTATGAAGAAGTTGTCACTTATCCATTTAGTACTGTCGAGTTTCAAAAACTGTATGTTGATGAGTATCTCAAGGCAAACGATGAGATGGGATATCAAGATTTGAAGTGTATAAGCTCAATTAGGATACCCTCATCCGATGAGAATGCAGCCGGTAACTCTACCACAGAGGAGGAGGAAGTAGAAGGAGAAGAAGAAGAAGAACTTCCACAAGACATGCCAACGCTTCCGCCCGTTGGAGATACAAACACTACAGATACTAACGCTACAAATGATGAGTCTGCTATGGAATCAGAAGCCCCCAGTTACGCTCCAACTAGTGGCATGCCTACATATTCACCATCGGCCTCAGAAGAAAGTGTTGACTTGCGTATGAATCATCCTGATATCTATGAAAGAAAGTGTGATGACAATCCAGAGGTATCTGAGACTGATATTGACGAGTATGAGGTATCTTTTGAGTATGGAGTAGATTCCACTTCCAACACTATACACTTTATTGATGAACTGGGAAGGATGATCCTTGATTTCCTCGCTATTTCTGTAATGAGATGCTCTGAGACTGGCCAAACGAGAAGTCAAGGTGGTAGTGTGGTATCCATCATACTCGCTAATACGGAAGTTTGGTCTTGTGATCCATATGAACAAGGCTGTGGAGTATTAAACACAAAGTTGCTCATCACATCCAGTGGTCTAGCCACATCTCATGTACATCGTGATATACTATCGGTATTGCAAGAGTCTTTCAAAGAGGGCATGTTTACTGAGTTTATTCCCGAGCTAACAACTACTTCATATCTCGGCCCCGAGCCTGAGGTATTTTCTTTTATTGAGTCCGAAGAAACGATTAATGAAGAAAGTAATGCCGCCGGTATCATCTTTCGAGTCAGCTGTGCCTTTTTAATCCTCTTTGGTGTTAGTGTGCTTGTTCTAGTAGCGAGTATGGTGAAGTGCCCTGGTAAATTGCCAGACAAAGTCATTATGCTTCTCAACGGGAACAAATACTTCAATGCAATTATAACAAAGAAGGACACAAAGAAGGAAGATGAAGCTTCAGATATAGACACTGTAGAAGATGACTCTTCGCAACTACTTCAAGGGTCTGTCGTTGCTCTTTAGGCTGCTGCTGCACAATACTATATGTCTTTAGGTAATCTACATAATTCATATTGTACCACTTCATATTATGCGAGTTTATGTTAATCTATTATACCACGGGAGGTGCGGCAACGTATTCCCAAAGATGATTGTACTCTGATGTGTTAGTTTCCCGATACAATTCGAGATTTGCCTTGCATTGTACAACCCATCGGCCCTGATTTACTCCTTTTTTCTTTATCTTGTATACCACACATCCACTGCCACATTTTTTGCAAACCTTATTACCAAATCGCTGATTCATGATCTCTTTGATTTGCTCCTCTTTCTTTGCATCTTCCAACATGACTGACCAAGTAGGAGGTTTAAATGTAGCGGCCGTGTCATGTAACGAAGCATAAAACTCTTTCACCAAGTCACTGGTAATGATTCGACTCTCTTCCCACTTGTCTACCGTCATACTTTCAGCACTCCTCCCTCTAGAGCATGCTACATATGCTTGGCCTGGTGCAAAGCATCCATCCAGCGAGACATGTAGTAGATCGATGGTCATGCCCTGACTTTTGTGGATGGATATTGCCCAGGCCAATGTAAGAGGTATTTGGTTTCTTGATGCCTCACCACATCCTTTGAACAGTTTCTTGAATGGTATAGGGATAATGACTCGCAACTGCCCTTCAACAAACTTTACTAATGGTAACTTATCCATATTTGCCGCCAGTGCACGTTCGATATGAGTCAGTTCTTCATTGATATACTGCATAACCATAATACGACGAATCAGGGCATCGACTAGCTCTTTGTCGACCAATGTAGTAATAATTGAGTGCAGATCAACTTGAGCCTGAGAAGAAGCAATGATGTCTGTTTTACTGCCATTGACATTTGATGATTCTATACTAGGAGTATCTTGTTGGGAATCTTTAGCGGCTGTATCGGAGTCAGTTTTACTTCCATTGGCGTTATTATCATGAGGCTGCTTCGTGTTGTCTCTCTTGTCCATGATAGCTTTGATTAAGGCCTTGTACTCTTCAGTCTTGACGAACCCTTCAATTATACCTCTACTTCCGTTGGCGAGCTTAGCTGGCAGATCCAAGTTATAAAGTAACATTACTTGAGTTTTTTCTTTCAACACCATCTCCTCGTCAACCCTGCACTCTCCTGTTGAGAAGAATCTCTCAGTAGCATGTGCTTCAAATTTCTTGTAGTCGCTTTGTAACTGATTCTCAAACTGAGTTATTTGATCGAGGAAGTATACTGGATCACCTTGAACATTAGCATCATTTAACCAAGTGGTAACATTTTGCAGATTCGTCTCATTGTTGCTTTCTGTAGTATTTGCTATGTCCGAAATCTCTTTATCGAGTTCATCTATTAGCTTGTCTAGATCCGCAAGCTCAGAGTACTTCCTCTCGTTGATCAGAGCTACATGTTTATCCTTTAAGCTCTGAAGTTCTATCTTTGCATTATGATATCTCTGCGGGTACGTGATTCCCTCAATCGAGCTCCACAACTGAGGCAGATGTGATATTTGCTCTAGAGAATACTTCTTCGTCATCTTTGCCTTATATCTTCCAGCGAATTCTACAGTGTCCTTTGCCCTGAAACTAACAGCTTCTCCAGATAACTTTCCCAACTCACTCATGTTGATTTCTCGAACATCAGCATTCTTCGAATGTAATTGAGTTGGCACTATACCATCTGTATTTTTACGAAGTGGTGACTTGATTGATTGTATTGCTTTTGCATGTGCTTGTTCAAGCGGTAGTTGACCTTCTCTCATTGCATTCAATAGTTTGAGAAGTCCGTCATCATTATCACTCTGTCTATGAATCTCTACTAATTCAATAGTACAAAAGTTAGTTTTTGACCACGATGAACTTTGAAATGAGTAACTTCCCATTGATCCTACAATATTGTTGTACTCTATCTCGGATAACTCATCATTCACCAGCAAAGGTTCTGAGCTGCCATTTCGTTTAACTTTGTTCGGAACAGGAGGTAGCTGAAAGAAATCTCCAACTACGATAATTTGCATCCCGCCCCAGGCTGGAAGCTGTTGTAAAATGGGATCAATCCACCTCATCTTTAACATATACGATGACATTATTGAGTCTTCGTTGTTTTGTTCATCACTACTTGCTCCACCCATGTTTTCCGTAATGACAGGTGCTTCGCTCTTTATCCTTTTGACAACATCCTTGATTCTAACATTGTCTACTTTCTCATCATAATATCGAATAATTGTAACCATACACTCCAAGACATCGAATAAATGACCAGAACACATACTTATTTCATCAAATAGTAGTACATCTGTTTCCCGTATCTTCTTGCGATTATCCTTGGCCATCATCTTATCAAAGTCACTGTAGTACATACCAATTCCGAAGCCTCCCCACTTGTGTACTGTAATACCATCTACATTAATGGCAGCTACGCCAGTGGGTGCAACCACCCACATACGCTTATTAATCAACTTGGCACGGATTTGCTTGGATGTCCAACTCTTACCAGTGCCAGCTATACGAATGATTTGTATAAAGTGAGTTAATGAGATAGTTCACATAATATGCATATCAAACTCATATTTACATACCTTTGCCCGTCAGAAACAGATTACCACCTTTGGTTGCATGTTCTATAGCTTTCATTTGTTGCTCATCTCCAACTTCTTCTTTTGCAATATCATCTTTATCTATATCCAACTGTGACAAACTATCTCGAACACTACTTAGTTCAGGACACATTGACAAATCTAGCTCAAAAGTCGATGCATCATCGGTATCCATTTCTATATCGGATTGGGTAGATGATATACCACCACCACCATTATTATCGGATTGTGTAGATGATTGAGTAGAATAGGATCGTTTTGATGATGGCTGTTCAGCATTGTTTGATGAAGGACAAGGTCGTTTATTATTATGTGTTTGTGTCTGTGTCATTTTTTTTGAAGTGTGCAAATTATTTATATGTATGTTGATTATAGACTAACTCTTCCGACACTACAACTCCTACTGTAAATTAGTAGCTCTTCAATTATCAATTAAAAGATATATCATCATCTATTAAGAGCGGTTCCTCTTCCCCTTATCAAGTGATTGTACGATGTTGTAATTGTTTGAAGGTACGCCGCAATCGACTATACCGGCCTCATATTATTATAACTGCAGATAAATATTACATATATTGATGGTATCAATAAAAGCACTAGTATAGCAAGAACATAACAGTGTATGCCACCACTAGTACCACATATATATACTGTCAAACTGAATTAATCTCAATTTGAGGTGGTCCTGTATCACTATACCAAGGAGTTTTCATCACATGTATTATGAAAACTATTGTAATTATATTGTTGAGTTTGATGAGTTGGTGGCGTGGGTGGTGGTGATTGAGGGAAAGTAAAAGGCTAAACCACCATGCTCCGTACTCCTCCACTTGCCAAAATGGCATCCACCCACGGTGGTATGCGTCGTATACTCAAGAAACGATTACCTGTCCAAAAATATATTGAATTGGCTGTAAAAGCTGGGAGTTACAAATCACCATCCACTCGTCCCAACTATTTGGGGTTGCATGATGTTCCAGAGCCAAAGGGATATATGTCACCAAGAGAAAGGGAGGAACGATTAAAACTGCAAAGGGGTATTATTGATTATCCTACCGAGGTATGTTTTTATGGTACTTTTTGTATGTTATGTTGATGTGTAACTTTTGTGCACATCTTATGCACACTTTATTACCTATACTTTTGCATGTAACTCAACTAAATCAACAATCAATCAATATAGTATGAGATATTAAGCTTAAATCCACCTTTACCCAATCCACCCAAAACACCCGTTCGTGTACGTAAGAAGATATTAGCCGAGAAACGCCGTCAATTAGATAAACTTAAAAGAGAACGTAAAAAACAAGGACTACCAACCAATGCATCCGACATTAACGCAGTACCAACAATGGATACTTTAGTCAAATCATATTTACGTCGGCATGAGGAGAAGGTACGTTCGGGTATGTCACCCTCACAAGCAAAGCAGGAAGAGGAATATTATTCAAAGTTATTATTAGGACAACAAGGTGGTGGAGATGAGGTCGAGGATGTATTAACTTCTGCCAAGAAACGATTCTTAAGTCCAAGTTCATTACAAACTGCCATGGGACGGAAGAGTATGGTAGTTGAGAATGCATATGCCTTTGCATTACGCCAGCAGCAGGTTATGTTAAATGGTGATGAAGAGAAAAATGCCATGGGGGAACTTATGTCCGAACAAGAGAGTGTGGAGAGGGTAGAACAATTACTTAAGGATGAATCACGTGCCAATCGTCAGAAGGGACAACAGACTGCAAAGAATGTGAAGGAGTGGAGAGCTAGTCAAGATGCTAAAGATGGAGACAGTAAAGAGGATAGCTCCACCCTCCCATCCATCTTACATGAACGACCGCGTGCCATACGAGCATTAAACATATGGTCATCACGATTATCATCTATACCATACAGTCGATGGACTATCGGTGCCTCAACAGCATTAGATCATTGGATAGCACGAGAGGTATTACAAATGGACGAACAAGTATGGCAACAGGTATTAGAAGGTGGTGGTACCGATGCCTATGTTGAGGGTATTGATACATTAGTTGGCGGAGAGAGTAAACGTGGATTAAATGATCGAATGAGGGATATTATTTTGGTTAGGGGTGCATTATTCCCAGAAACATTAACGGAGAGCAGTGCTGTTGATGGTGGTAGTGGACAGGGACTTACGGGTGACCTTGATGATGGATTGTTGCCTGCTTCTGAATCTAATGCAACTGAGAAGAGCATTGATGACTTATTGGCAATTTTGGGTGACTTTGGCGAGGATGATGATCAATCATGGAAGTTTGACAATGAAGATGACAAGAAGGAGGAAGAAGATGCCGCCGCCGATGATGCTCGTGATGAGCAAGTAGCAATAATTATGGACGAGCTGCAAGTGTGGAGAGGAAGGAATGAGTCTAGTCAGTATGATTCTTGGGATACTGATAGGAAGGGTGAATTTGATGTAAGTTTGATTGTGTGCCTAGTGTGTGTGATCTTCTTTATTTGGCTTTATTAAACTCACTTTAATTCATAACTCTTACCATATTCCCTTTTTAACAGGACTGGATTGAGAAATATGTGTCGATCATTTACCCAGAAGCTGATGCCAGCACAGTCGATAAGGAGGCGACTCGTATATCTCTTCTCTCTGAGCGTCCAGTTGATACCGAAAAGACAAAGGAGTTCTGGAGTAATTCGGGTACTGAAACCGATGCTGAGCTATTCTTGAAGGACTACCGTTCAAGTGCCGAGACTAAATTGAATACACTCTGGTCCAAGGCAGCTACCCTCACCGATGAACAAAAGGAGACTCAGTTAGAGTTAGAGACTATCCTCTCAGTACCATTTGATATACAACTGGATAAACTTGTCAACATGGGTACTCTCCGTCCAATCCTAGATGAATATGCACCTGGTAAAGAGCGCAAGTCCTTCCTTGAGAAATATGCTCCCATCTTCCTCGAGGGATTGGAAATGGAACATTTGGTACCCGATCCAGATGGTGCCATTGGTATAGAAGACCTCAGTGGGAGTTTACGAGATGAGTTTTCTAAAGAATGGACACCAGAAGCAGGAGGACAAGAACCTCGATTTTCTATCCGTATGGTTGCTTATGGCACAGATGAATATGGAACATCACGTGCTGAACGATCTCGAGAGCTGTACCGACTATGGAATGAACACAAGGCGAACAGGGCAAAGTTCGAAGAAAAACTCTTCAAAAAGGGAATGTATGTTGGAATAGAAGAAGATGGTACACTGCCCAACTACATTAAGAGCCAACGTGAACGTATCCAAAAGAGGTTAGAGAAGAACACCGAGGGAAAGACCAAGCGGTAGTAGCTTTTGGCGGCACTCAAAATGATAAAGTAAATCTAGTGAAGTATAAGTAAACACTATCTTATGATAGTCTAGACTATGTTCTCTGCTTAGCAGCCTCTGTATCTGTTCCACAAGGCATCACTGGCACAGATTCTTTGCTGATATATGATGCAACATCAAACGGAGTCTTTTGACATTCAGATGGTTTTGGTAAAGTACGACGAAATGTAGCATCTTGTCCTACTGCCTCTGACACTGTCACTTCCATAACCTGTACTCCTCGTTTATGTAAATACTCAGCATCCAACTTTTCTAATATCTTGCCATATAAATAAATAGCAAGTTCTTCCGCGGTACTATGCATTATCGGCAGTAGTAGACAGTCTTGTCTTGGAAATAGAAATACTGATCCATCTTCACATACAATATGAACACTACCCGGATACTTGCTGCATTTCCGCTTCTTTGTTGACTTTTGTGTTGCGATATCATCATTATTATTACAATCACCACATATCTTCTTGGATGTATCATCATTATAATCATCCTTATTCTTGCCATCATTATCATCTTCATCAACATCAATTGTTAATACCTCACTTAACATTGGCACAATAAAGTATTCATTCATCTTCTTACATACATCCTTGGCGGCAGTTTTCACACAACCAAAGTCTAATACATACCCATCTCTTCCTATTTCATGACTACCTAATAATTTCACAGATGCTCGGTATGAATGACCATGTAGTCTTTCACGAAATCCTGGATATGCCACAAAGTGTGATGCATTAAATTTGAATGTATCTTTACTGACATATATTTCAAACTGTGTTGTGGTATGATTTGTTGCTTCTTCCAACTTTTTCTCTAATGCTGCAAGTTTATCTGTGTATTCTTTTATTGCTTGGGCATTATTATTGTTCATATTATTCATTGACAATCCTACTGTTTTATCCCTCTATTACCTTTGGAACCCCTAGCTCAGTGCCTCAGAGCATCCACTAGAGCGACACACACTTGATTGATATAATATATAATTGAATGGACAACGCTCTCCCCCCTACTAGGCACCACCAATGCTTTTTGACAAATTATTTCATTGAGTGGGTTTGTCTATGTATCGACCTTAGTACATACCTTAGAAGTCATCCATGTGAGACATGAAAGAATGATAAGATGATGTGGTGTATTGTGGTAGAACAGAGATTTATATGTGTGGTCCCCTTAGTTGATATATTGAGAAGAAAATATACAACATCAAATACTACTTTAAGTTGATATATGAAGAAGATACCCACAAACTACTTTCAAAGAACAAAGATACAACGACTGACAACGAAGTAATATTGCAATAGATCGCAATATACTTAAGAATAATAATGCCAGAATGGAATAGACTAAGCGATATACATCTATGGGATCTTAATGCAAATTCTACTAGATTTGATCAAGCATCGGCTGCCCCAACCGATGAGGAGTTGCAGGAAAGTAGCGTTAGTATTGTTTTATTATGTGAAGCGAGTGTTCTAAAGTCTCGGTGATTTGGTACTTCATTTGGACTTTCTTTGCCTTCGTTTGATTGTCTTTACAAACCACGTTCACTAACAGAAGCTACTATCTCCTCTCTTCGTCTTCATAACTTGTGAAACGCATCTTCCAGATCCAATGGATAGGGACTGCCACTATATCATCAATTGTTGCTTTCTTCAACTTTCTATTAATGATATCAATACTACGTGTTAAGGAAGTGCGAAATAAGTCATTTAATTGTTATATATTAGCGGTATTATTTCCCGACTTTCAATTTTCCCTGAGCTGTGCTATTACATGTTTGAATGCAGTAAAAGGTCTCTACGTCGGCGAGGCAATGTGCGGTTGGCAGTCTTGGTATGCTGTATTTGGATTTGCAGCTAGTTGTTGGATGAATGCAGTAATTTCACATCAGTTATATACCATGTTAAAAGTTAGTCACTTCCGGGGAAGGTGAGTGAAGAATTCACGATGAAAGTGTTTTGTGCACATCTTATGCTCACTTTATCCCTACCTTATCTAGGTACAATTCTCCAACAATAACACATGTTGGAAAGCAAACTATAATTGTTTATGGATATGCTGCATGTTTGGCTAGCTTAGGTACCTGGAAAGCATTTAGATTGCCTTTTAAGGCAGGGATTTACCAAGGATATGCATGCTTGATAAAGGACTATGATGATGCATCTACCATATTCTTTTGGTTAGGTTTTCTTCCTTTATGTGTATTGATACCATTAGTATATGTGCTATCATGTATTATACGAATCGTTAGAGGGGGTATGCTGCCGCCACCAGGACAGAGAACTACATTATGGATGTACTTTAGCCTTATATTCGTCTTTGTCTTCATGTGGCTACCGTTTATAATCATCACATTTGTTTATGGTCCTGCTTCACCGACGGTTGACTCAACTTGGATATTATGGGTTGGTGCTCAGTTTTCACACTTTCAGGGGTTGGCAACAGTTTGGGCAATACTCTTTAAGAAAGATATCAGAGCTGCCTTCTGTGGGACGGTAACATTTGGTAGATATAAGGGAAAATTTCAACAAACATCATCACAAAATGGATCGAGGAGTAATAGTTCCGGAATGATTAGTCGTACCCAACGGTTGACATATGATAGAAACAACAGCA
>Ga0214478_100400_pt1 | contig 25574 bp, 16 predicted proteins | sample M1_20Mar14CPVII9_2_FD_178001 | JGI IMG/M metagenome (GOLD analysis project Ga0214478, IMG submission 178001) | Marine eukaryotic communities from Monterey Bay, California, United States - M1_20Mar14CPVII9sort6BwellD7 | ecosystem: Environmental > Aquatic > Marine > Unclassified | place: USA...
TGAATACACCCAATGGTAATCAAGGACTGATTGGGCAAGTTGCCGAGGCATTGGTCGGTCGGATGTTAGATCCGTATAAGAAGGTACAAATTGCATCCTGTTCGGCATTGGGTGTATTTGCCGAGACTGTTGGTGAATTGCTAACTCCATACCTTGAACCGATATATCAAATCTTAATGCAAGCATTGAATACTTATGGTATACGTAGTCGATTGGTATTATTTGATACCTTGGGTGTTATGGCTGAATATGTCGGAGCGGGTGTTGGCCAGGGTAACTTACCTGGAATGTATGTACCGGCATTATTGAGATTGTGGAATGAGATTGCAACTGAGAATCCATTTGATCGACAGTTGTTGCCTTTGATGGAATGTTTGAGTAGTAGTACAGTCGTTTGTGGATTGAATTATCAACCATGGGCAATCGAAACATTCGAAATGGCCATGAGTACGATTGAGGCATGTACTATTATCATTTCACATGAGGATGACTTGGGTGATATTGATGAGGAGATGACTGATCCAATCATTTGTGCTGTTGATTTACTTGACGGATTAGTTGAGGGATTGGGTCCCAACTTTGAATCTCTTGTGAATGGAAGTGCCAAGTTTGGCCAAACCTTTCCCAATGTATTGCAGAGTATGGCTGGACACTTCATTCCAGCAGTTCGTATGAGTACCTTTGCTTTCTTGGGTGACTTGGCACGGCATGCACCAAGTTTAATAGAGGCTGGCTTGCCTCAACTATTGTCAGAAGCTATATCATCCATTGATCCTATGCATCCAGCAATGTGTAGCAATGCCATATGGGCAATTGGAGAGATATGTCTCCGATGTGGTGACAATTCAGGTCCTTTGAATCCTCATGCATCCGGTCTGCTTGCTTGTTTGATACCCTTGATGATGGGTAATGCCACTGATGTGGATGGAAATGCACTGTCATTACCGGGTATAGCCGAGAATACGGCAACTACAACTGGTCGATTGGCATTGGTAAATCCGAACTTCGTTTCTCCGGACCTTGGCCGATTCCTGCTAGGATGGTGTGATGGGATGAGTAAGATCAGTGATAGATCCGAGAAACGAGATGCCTTTCAGGGCTTTGTCATGGCAGTACGAGCCAACCCATCAAGTCTCCAACAAACTGGATCAGATATGATAGAAGTCGTCACTTCCATACTGTTTGCAATTATGTCATGGCACATTCCACAGAACGAGATTCCATCGAACATACTGAGTGGACCGTACAGATTCGAGCCATTCCCAAGTGAGTTTAGTGACTTATTGGCCTCGTTACAAGAATTGCTGCGTGATATCAAGGCATCTAGTGGTCCTACATGGAATCAAATTGAAGGTCAAATGCCACCAAATGTGAAACAATTGATGAGTGATGTATATCAACTTTGATTACGTTCCTTATCCTCTTAGACATATACTCTTCTTTTTTTGTACACATGATGTGTACGGTGATTAACTATAATCATTCTTATTTTATCACACAATAGCTGCATCCTTACTTCTTCTATGGTTTGTCTATCACTCTTTGTTCTATTGACAAGTGGCCTAACAAAGTCTTAAAGTTTGAATGACGAATAACCTGTTACCTTAAACGAACTTAGTTGGCTACTCATCTCTAACACATATCTATATTCTCAATTGTATCAACTTAAGGGGAGAAGCACTAACTCTTGGCATGTTAGGGGGCATCTCTATCACACTTTCTTTCATATTCATAAGCCACTCATTCTCTTGATATTCTTGATTTTAGTCTTGAGGGGCACACAGCACATCACTACTTGCTTTACACTTTGCATTCTTGAAATAGATCTTGGGGACACGACGGTGCTTTATGACACCGGTTTCTGCGAAATAAAAGTAACAAGAAGCATGTAAAGAGGTCAGGCAATAGGGGAGTGTCATGAGAGAAATAACCACACTTACACTGGCAAATTGCACAGAAGGGGCCACTGGTGGCCTGTTCGGGGCTTGCTGTAGAGGCACAGCCAGACTGGAAGAACATGTTAGTTTTGCTGGCACCATAATTGAACGATGTACTCCACCCACATAGATCCTGGTTGTAGGAACTGGCAGCAGTGAACCTATGTTTGGTATGAATAGATGAGAATGGTGTTGGCATACTAGTTAGCACGGAGTGGACAATTAGACAGTGTATAACTCACATGAAAGCAAAATCATCAACACTTGTTACATTCCAGCTATTCAAGTTGCTGTTGAAATTAGTAGCATAGTTGAACCTATGTATTGTTATTGAATGGGTTGCATGGTGTTAGAGAACCAAAAATCTCATTTGAGTGGGCAAATTAGATACACAAGATGTGCATATACAACTCACATTTGGTTCATACTCTCAATACTTGATACATCCCAGTTATTCAGGTTGCCATTGAAATTAGTGGTACCAGCAAACCTGTTTGAAATTGAATGGGTGAATATGATGTTAAAATAGTTCCTGAGAATCAACAATCTCATTTGACGTGGACAACTTAGTTAGATACACAAGATGTGTGCACAAACAACTCACATTGATGCCATAGTCTCAACACTTGATACATCCCAGTTCGATATGTCTTCGTTAAAACCAGTCATATCCACTGGAGAATTGAAATCACTAAATAAATTATTCATACTTGTAACCGCTCCTACACACCAGGCATTGATCGGGTATCCATACGTTAAGGCACTAGCACAACCTTGACTATTTGCGAGGGCACAATTTACATAGTAATCACGAACGGCATCATAAAGAATGCCAGAGTTAAATGATTGATCTCCAGGACCAGAATTTTCTTCTTGGATCAAGGAAACATCACCATCAGTGGCTTCAAAGTATTCTCCTGAAGAGGTTGATGGACACTCTCCATTTTCATCAAATACATTTGCTGTATTATCAGTAGGACATTCATCATAAAGATCCGATGTGCCATCTCCATCAGTATCAAACCGATTAAAAATTTCCTGCAATGCAGTGCCGTTGATGAAAAGAGCGTCTGTATTAGTTTCAATGGCAACTGAATTTGCCTCAATAGCTGCGGTATTGGCATTACAACAGGCTTGAGCAGAAGTGATAGATGCCTGTAAAGCAATGACTGCTTCGGAAGTTTCAACGACTTGACGTTCAATTGTTCTAAGGGTAGCATCCAAAGTATTGAATTTATTCTCGAGGCGCCGCTCCTCACCAAGGCGTCGCTCTTCTTCGTGAACCTTGTGGTTTGCCTCGATGGTGGCCTTTATCTTGGCCATCTCTTCTTGTAATACCTGAATGACTTGATCTTGATGCACACGAGCTGCTTTCATCTGAGCAACTTCTGCTTGAAGGTCTTGCTCACGTTCACGAAGACGAATGTGGTTCTAATGATGCGATGACGATGAAAGAACAAAATAGTGTAGAGTGTGAAGATTATGAGTATGGCTGCAACTGCAACTGCAAATGAACAATACACAAGAGTCGCCGTCGTGTACATATCATATAATCATATGTCATATGTGCATCAATATATAATGCTGCATGGGTATGATACAACAACTTACGTTAGAGTCAGCGGCGGCGGCAGAACTGGCCAAGGCGATGATGATAGTAGCAGTGATGAGCTTCATGGTAGTAATAGTATAGTAGTAGAGTAGTAGTAGTAGTAGTAGTAGTTTAGTAGAAAGTTGTTGCAATGAACAAGAAGTGAAAATTATGAGAAGAATGAGATCAATCGAGTGCAGAGATACTTATTCCTATGTAGAAACATACCAGTAGAAATGATGGGCTTGCTTCTATTGCTTGGTGATTCCCGAACAAAACTTTCTTAGGAGGCTTGCACATGGTCGGAGGAAATAATTTGATGAGAAGAATGGGGTCATTGAGGTCTTATATAAACAACCTGATACTGCAGTGTAGATACCGCAACATCTTTCTTAATAAGGATATTGATTTATCCGTGGCAGTGGTTGAATACTGCACAGGTAGTAAATTAGTCGTATCTTGGGTCATGGAGGCATGCATTAGGTACTCAGCCCAATCGAGGTCATAGATCGAGAACTTCAAGTACCCCTAACTTACTACTATAACCATGGTGATTTAGAATATCTTGACACCTCAAAACTCATACCTCCATTATCTTCTATCATCATATTTTTGTACACCACATGATCGGTGATTAACTATAATCATTCTTATGTTACTATTAACACCCAACGGATATAAATAGCTCTCCTCTTCTTGTCTCAATTAGAAATAGCCCTGTAAAACTTCAGTTAACTCAACCTCGTATGTCAGAACCTGGCCCGGAGGGATTTCAACTCCAGGTGGTCCTAATCCACTGGGGATTTCCAGGATTCTCTTTCCTCCTACCTTCATCCCTCTTATCCCTTCTTCAACTCCATCACAGATTACATTTTGAAAAGGTCGTTGCCCGTATTTAAAAGCTACAGGTTTCTCTCTTCAGTAAAGGGGAATGTATGGTATGAGAGAGGGTATGAGCATATGGACAATCATCGATAATATCACACAATTTAATATCTTACCCATCAGCAGTTTGATAAATAACTTTCTCTCCAATAGAAACAACAACTTTAAGACCGATTACATATCCAGGCAGTGGACTATTGCCCCCTTTGCCTATCAGTAATTCCGTAATCTTGAGACCACTTGGTGTTGTTTTCGTTTCACCACTACCTTGTTCAGGTTCTGCATCCTGGAAACCTTTTAATATCTCTTTTCTAAAATTAACAAACAATAGTGGATAATAATAATATGTAGTGAGTAATAGATAATGATATCTTGATCACATTTCTTTCTCATGATCACATATGCTGAATGCACATCCCCTATATATTGATGTATGACTTGCAATCCACTTACCCTTCAACTAAAAACAATCCTGCAAAGATGGTCAATCCGCCCACAATGCCAAACCGTCTAGATAAAAATCCAGTAGCGCTCAGCACAGGATCAAATTGGTTGAAACCTCCTCCTCCTTCGGCGTCTGGATCATTAACTAATTTGGATACATCATATCTATTTGACTGTTGTTGCTGCTGTTGCTGTTGTATAGGTTCTTGTTCCTGCTCATCATCATCACTACTATCTTCTGACATTTGAAGAATACTGTTATGTTGAGATGGGTTTGTAATTGGTCTGTTGTTGATGTTTATTTGGGGAGAAAAGGCGGAAGTATTACGGACCACCGCCGCAGCCAATACTGCTGCTACAATTAATATACTGGAATACATCTATATTCTTCTGTTGAGGATTCTTAAGATAGAGGATGAAATGCTTCCAATCATCAACTGACTGAGTGATAGATGTGATCATCTGGATGGGAATAAAATTCCAACTAAGAAATAGCAACTCGATTGCTAGTAGCCAACGCCAAGCTATAATCGCTCATATATGATGCAGTAGTAGAAGACACGCCTACATCAGCAGTTGCCATGGTATTAGTGCAACTCCTTGATAAATCGCACATGAAATAACAATTGCATACATATACATTATGAGCAAACCAAAGGTATTAATCACCGGCATTAGCGGCTACATTGGTTCACATGTATGCAAAACATTCCTTGAACATGGTGGATTTACTGTACGAGGTACTGTTCGGAACAAATCAAACCCAAAGAAGATTGAACCACTGCAGAAAGGATTTGGAGATGAACTATTCAATAAATTAGATATTGTCGAAGCAGATCTAACAAATGCCGAATCGATTGATAAAGCTGTTGAGGGATGTCAATATATTGTACATACTGCCGCTCCAGTATTCGACTTTACTAAGGTGCTTGATAATGAAGATGAGATACTTAAACTCAACGAGGAGGGTACACTTGCAGTAATGAGAGCGGCGCAAAAGCATAAGTGTAAGAAGGTCATTATTACTTCGTCTATTGCAGCAATCGTCGGGGGTAATAACAAGACTACATATACCGAGAATGATTGGAGTAACTTAGAAGTTGAAGGAGTATCGACCTATTTTAAGGCCAAAACAATGGGTGAGAAGGCAGCATGGGACTTTGTAGATGCCTTGCCAGAGAATGAAAAGTTTGCAGTGGCTACGATCAACCCTAGCATCGTATTGGGACCGAACATAACTACTGCATTTTCGGAAAGTATAGACTTTGGTAAACAGATGCTAATGGGGGAGATTCCAATGTGTCCAAAGAGAGATATTGCATTTGTCGACGTCAGAGACGTATCAAAGGCTCATCTTGAGGCGGTACTTCGTGATGATGCCAATGGAAAACGGTTCATCTTATGTGCAGAGAATGTAATGCTATTTGATCTTGTCAAAGCAATGGAGAAGAAGTTTGGTGATAAGTACCCTGTCAAAGCAAAAGAGATGCCTTGGATTATGCCCTTTATTATGAGGTTGTGGGATAAACAAATGGCTGAATTATACGAAGGATGGGGAAAGGTGACTGTGTTCAATGGAAGCCGTGCTACAGAGTTTTTAGGAATTGAGTATATTGGGTATGAAAAGTCAATGCAGGATATGGGAGAAGCACTAGTTGAGACTGGATATGTTGAGAAGAAGTGAGAGACAACAGCAGCCTATTTCTACACACTAATTGAGACTGAATACATTATACAGATAGAGACGGGCTTGAAGCGATTATGAGAACAACAGCCCCATATGTTTCTAGTGAACTATATCTATGTTGTACAGTTGATTGAAAGGATGCACAGACAACAAGTTGATAAAGTTAAGTTGATACTTATTCCTTATCATTAGCCAGGTATATCAAATTTCGAAGCAAACTCCTCCACATCATTCTTCAACTCATCCAACTCACTTCTCAATACCTCATCATCAAGTAATGTAGACTCAAAGATTCGTAGTAATACCTTCCCATTATTAGATTCCTCCTTTAATGCAACATTCTGTACCTTAACTGCCAATTCACAACCTCTATGTAAGAACTCTGCAACTATATCAAAGTCATTTGTATTCAAACCTCGACTTGTTAATGCTGGAGAGCCTAATCGTACCCCTCCCGGATTAATAGCTGAGGTATCACCTGGGATACTATTCTTATTGGCAGTAATACTAGCCAATTCAAGTATCCGTTCAACCTTTGACCCTGTTAATCCAGTAGTAGACTTGACATCCCATAATACGATATGATTATCAGTACCACCGGTAACTAGCTTATATCCCCTCTTGACTAGTCCCTCTCCTAATGCATTGGCATTATCAATAACATTCTTTGCATACTGTTGAAATTCAGGTGTGTCTGCCTCCTTTAATGCCACGGCTAATGCACCAATCTGATGATTATGCGGTCCTCCCTGAAGCATGGGAAACACCGCCGAATTAATCTTTTCCATTAACTCAACTTTACCAAATATCATCCCACTTCGTGGACCCCTTAATGTCTTATGTGTCGTACTAGTAACAACATCAGCATAATCAAATGGATTATCAACAACTTGTCCGGCTACTAATCCAGATATATGTGCCATATCTACCATTAAATATGCACCTATACCATTTGCTATTTCTCTCATTCGTTTATAATCCCATTCACGTGTATATGCTGACCCTCCCGCAATTAATAACTTTGGCATAAACATTTTTGCACGATATTCCATATCATTATAATCTACATATCCAGTTTCGGAATTAACAATATATGGACAACTTTCAAAGTAAACAGATGTAGCGCTTACTTTCTTCTTTAATGTTTGAAAACCATGTGTTAAATGCCCCCCGGAAGGTAAATCTAATCCCATTATACGATCATGTGGTTTTAATAATGCTGTATATACTGCAAAGTTGGCAGGCGAGCCACTATATGGTTGTACATTTACACCCCAAGTGTTATTATCCAAGTTGTATAATTTTAATGCCCTTTTCATACAGAGTGATTCAATTTTGTCTATGTATTCATTACCACCATAATATCGTTTACCTACCTGTCCTTCACTGTATTTATTAGTTAGGCAGCTGCCTAATACTTGTTTAACTGATTTACTAACAAAGTTTTCAGAGGCAATTAGTTCAAGACCATATCTTTCTCGTTTGGTTTCTAGGTTGATTAAGTTGGATATTTCTGGATCAAATTCTGATAATGGCGATTCATTATTGTTATTATTAGAAGATGAAGATTCTACTATGCCGTTTGTATGAGGAGGAGATGTAGTAATAACTTCTTCCTGTGTAGATGATTGGAGTATTGTTGATAATGATTGATGATGGATGAAGAGATGATGAGTTGTAGATTGAAATGATGACACATGATGTGTAGCACAAAGTACTATTAGTACCGATAGCAGTAGTAGCATTCTTCTTCTTGAGTTTACTCTGCAATAGTGTGGTCGCTGGCGTGTCTGATCATTATATACGCGCTATCACATATCGTACTCATTATCAGATCACATAATCACACCTCTTGACTCTTGATGACTAATTTTGCATTGCAGAAACCCGGTATCCTCCCCTTTTCTATCTGCTTTATCTCCTCAACCACAAATTATAGAATAAAGATCTTTACTCTTTAGTATAATTGCAAAGGAAGAGGACATCAAATTAAATCAGAGGTTATCTAATATTATAACATAATGATGTTTGTTGTTTCAAGACGATGTTTACAACGATTCAATCTACGGTATCCTACATCATCTCGACATTGTCTATCAAACATATCAAACTATCATGGTAGCATTGGAGCTGCTCCTTACCATACATTATCTTCTCTATCGTCCGCACAGCATCTACTGCAGTCATCAGTATGTAGATCATCAGTATATACAATACCAAATAATAATAACAGTGGTAACAATAATGTGCGATATTTTACATCAATCTTTCGTAATAGCATGATTAACAATCATCTCTCTGATACACAACGTCAACAACCACCTCCTGATAAGTATCCAACATCGTCATCATATGAAGCTCCACCAACCAATGAAAGAAGGCATAGAAGGCAATATGAAGATACAACTCGTCGAGGCTCCCTATCACCTAACACTACGAATAGAGGATCAACAAGAACTAACTCTAATAAAAATAATAGAGGAAGACAAAAGATACAAAATGTACGATTGATTCAAGAATCAGCGGCCATTGAAACTATACAATTGTTTAGAGATGCTTATGATGATTTCATCTCATCTCAATCAACTGCTGAGAATTATGGGGATGACCGCCTATCAAACATCAATGACAAATCCTATCCATGGAACAATGCAACATCACTATTGGGAGCTGAACAAACATTGGAATATTACGCACGATGTAATAAGTCCAAGAAACATTTACCTAAAGATGACGTTCATAGTGCTCTTGGATTGTTTAAGATATTGCACTCTCTTCATCATACCAACCCAGGTAACAACAGTAACAGAAAATTAATACTAACAAACGGAATGTATTCACACATAATCGACATCCTCTCTAAATCCAAATTAATTCATCATGTCGAATTAGCAAATACATTATTACAACAATTTATTGGTTTATATATATCAAATGTTATACAGAATATGGATGTTAATGTGCTTTTGGGTATGATTGGCACTGATGATGACAATGAGAGTGTGGCTGAGAGTTCTTCTGCTTCAGAAGGAAAAGAAGGCACGGTAACTCCAGTCAAAACAAAACATGACCTATCAAACAGTCCAGACAGAATCAAATGGAACTATCAAGATCATTTTGAGTTTCCAAATCAAGTCCGGATAACAGGTGTAATGAGAGGGTATGCACAAACATGTACAAATCCAATCAAAGCTGAGGAGTTATTGAATATAATGATTGAACTTAGTAACAACTATGGAAATAATAGAGATCAAGGCCAAGATGGAGTAGTAGTAAGTGGAAGGGCAGTGAATGAAAAAGAACAAAGAAGGAATATATTCCAACCAAATGAATTTACATATGCAACAGTTATTGATGCCTATTCACGTATACATGATGGACATAATGCTGAACGTATCTTACAATTAATGAAACAACAACACAAGCCGAATGTAGTTGCCTATAATACAGCTATAACAGCATGGTCACGATGTACAAAAGATGGTAGCAAATTGGATATCAAAGATGTAACCAAAAGTAGAGAATCAGCAGATAATGCAGAACGATTACTACGTGAAATGTGGATAGAACATGATAAGCTTCAAATAGATGAAGAGCGTATATCAAGATTTCCAAGTCAATTACTGCCGGATGTTATATCATACTCATCAGTAATATCGGCATATGCGACTTGTTTCGATCAACCATATGGTATGAAACGGGCACATGAATTAGTTATTGAGTTGGAAGGATTGGCGAAACAGGAATATATCAATAATCAAGGAGGTGACGGTACTAATGGTAACAGTAGTAATAATTGGCAACAAAGACGATCAATGAATAATCGCATCGGAAGGAATCAGAATGGTTTCCAACCGAATACAATGGTATACAATACACTACTACAGGTATATGCCGGGGAGGGTAATGCCTCCACAGCTGAACAGATATTACAATCAATGATGACATTACATTCTCAATCTATACAAACTAATGAAAATGGTGGAGGTAGTGGACCAAGTGGTCCATTCCGATTTATTAAACCAAATGTTCGTACGTTTAATGTTGTGTTGAATGCATGGGCTAAGAATGATGATAAGGCACAGGCCGGTGTTCGAGCGATGAAGTTATTAGATTGTATGATGAATGATGAGATTGTTGAGCCTGATGTTGTTAGTTATAATACTGCCTTGAATGCTTGGTCGTCAAGTGCTAGTGTTGATCCTGCATCATTACCTGCTGAGGTGCAGGAGGAAGGTACTATCAAACCAATCGTTGGAGAGGATGCGGCATATGAAGCATTGAAACTATTAGATACGATTGAAGAACAGTATATTCATCAATTACAAGCCAATAGTGATGATGAAATTCATGTGGACAAACCATCGTTTGATAAAGAGCGATACAAGAAGCTTGATAAGAATGCAAAAGCAAGATCTCGACCATATAATATTCGTATCTCATATAGTACGATCATAGCGGCATTTGCAAATGCAGCACAACATTCAAAAGATAATGGCGTGGCTTTAGCTGAGCAAGCGGAAGGTATACTCAATCGTATGATCGACAAGTTGGATATAGAACCAGATGCATACGGTATGAATGGTGTGATATTAGCATGGGCACGTTCCTCGGGTGGTATGAAGGCAGCTGAACATGCCGAATCGTTATTCAGGAGTATGAAGATACCCCCAACTATTGTTAGTTGGTCGTCAGTTGTGAATGCATATGCACTTGCTGATGGTGCACACAAGGCCGAGGCGTTATTACAAGAAATGGAAGAGAATGGGACAGAATCAAGTAGAGGACGGATCGTTCCAACGACTGTATTATGTAATAATGTATTACATTCATGGGGTAAAAGTTCAGATAGTGATGCATCACGAAATGCCGAGAAGTTATTAGAACGTATGGAAAATACAACGTTGCCACGTCCTGATGTTATATCCTACCGGATAGTACTTACGGCATTGGAACATTGTCTTGATCATGATAAGGCAGAACGTGCCAAGTCTGTACATGAACGATTCATTGCATCGTTGGACAATAGTCCTGTTAAAGTTGACCCTCGTGAAATCCAGAATGCATACAATAGCGTCTTGACAGCTTGTGCCTACACACCAGCAGATGCCGGAGAAGAGCATCGGAGTAAAGCTGGGAATATTCTTGTTGGTTGTCTTCGAGATATGAATCAATTTCCGTGGTCTAAATATGATGAAGAAAGTATTGTGGGTCCTAATCAAGAGACCTATGCTCTATTCATGCAGGGCTGCAGTCATCTCTATGACTCGGAGTCAGTAGAACGGAATGAGTTTATGAAGGCTGCATTCCGTGAATGTTGTAAACAAGGACTACTTAACGAGATAATTTGGAACAAGTTTAGTATGGCAATGGGACAAGAGATGACGAAGGAGTTTATTCAAGAGACATTGCCAGGTAGCAGTCAGTACTTCCTAGATTATGAAGATCTTCCTAGAGAATGGAGCAGTGGTAAAGGTTTGGATTAAGATCTCAATGTGCTATTGCAACGCCTAGTCAATTAGGAAGTTGCCTCGCCAATGAGAAGGCTGTGGTGACATTTTGACAGAAGAGAACTGTGGGGAAACGAGAACGCTGGTATGTAATGTCCTTTGGTCCCCATAAAACACATCGCAATAACAACAGCAATTCTCCGATCAATCAATCAATCATCAACAACAAAAGTTTACAATTAAAATGAAGGTTCTCTCGATAGTTTGTTTAGCTATCTCTGTCTTACAGATACAGGGTGCAAGCTCTCTCCGTGGTAGAAAGCTCGTAAAGGATACCGAAAAGCCATTGAAGGATGGCTTATTATGTGGATCTATTATCACCGTCTCAACCAAGCTAGACACAGATCTAATATGTGACTGTACATCTGCCTCTGCCCTGACATTGTCAGGGGAAGAGATCAACCTTGACTTGGGGTTACATACCGTTACTTGCAATGCTGGGAGTAGAGATGCTATTGCTGTATCTGGAAAAGCAAATGTGGTTAGAAACGGCTCAGGTAAGAGTTCAGCTTTGTCTTTAGACATACCAATTTTAATATCTAACCCCAAGTTATTTAGTGAAGCACGAAGGAGCTGGACGTGGTATCCTACTTGTAGGTGGCGATCATGAAGTATACCATGTTGAAATTGGCCCTACTGCAAGTGGCGATGGAATCTACAGCACATCAGATCGGATCATTATTAGCAAGAACACAATTAAGGAAGTAGGAGCTAATGTTTCTCCAGGGAGTGGTACTGGTCGTGCCATTTTCGTTAAAGGTAGTGATGCAAACATTATTGAAGGCAACACTATTACCAAAGCTGGTGATCATGGGATTATTGTAGAGCAAAGCTATGACTCAAAGGTCCAGAACAACATTGTACAAGAATCCGGAGGTGTAGGTGTTTTCATCTTAGGTTTGAGCGCAATATTGTGCAGGGAAACTTCATCAACAACAATCAATACTCGGGTCTAGTTGTCGCTAGAACATATACCAAGAACAATATCGTGGCATCAAACACTGTCACAAACAAGTGAGTTCTTCTTGATATCTCTTGTTTTGTCTTCATAATACATCAGATTAGCCAACTTCCCTCTGTTTCTATTCTAGTGGCTTTGGCACTACTAATTCCGATGGCTATGGCATTGGCATTGGGGGAGGGGTATCTGGTACAATTATCACTGATAATAACGCAGCAGGAAATGCCGGAGATGATATATCCTCAACCTCAAACAGTATAGTACATATAACATAGTTTGCACCTGCTATACTTTCCACCACAAGAATACTACTCCAAAGTAATATAATATCCAACAACAGAAACACCTTGGCAAGGACATATGTAATTGAGAATGGTAGACAAGTGCATATGCCGGGAGGGGAGAGCTTATCCATTATCTTGTTGCATACCCAACAACTAAAGTAACAGTAAGATGAAACTAGTTCAAATACAAATGATGCAGTAACAGCGGCCAATACTAATGAACTTCCAACCAGATAATCTATAAAACCACCTCCTCCGCAATTGCACTTCTCATTCTCATCTGTCTTGGTATCTCCTCCGTTTTGTTGACTAGGTGATGCTACATCTACTACTGCTACTCTTCCTTGATTCTTTTGTAGACCTTCCTTGGCCTCTTGATATACAGTCAACCATGGATTGCCTTCAATCAAGAATCGTGGATCAATACTAACATGAGCGTTCTCGGGGTGTAGACAAGCAATCCATGTAACATACGATGAGTCTGGGTTATTAGATAAATGTTGGCGGCAGTGATTATCAATAACTAAAATACCTTCTGCTCTTGATTGTTCTACTGCTATTTGTGCTTCTTCGTCTGTATGTGGGATAGCATTTTGATATAAGGGAGGAGCAGAAGGTTGAGGATCTGCCATAGCTATTGCTATTGCAATCGGAGTATGTTGTGATGGGGGAGGAGAAGTATCTTCTTCTTCATTTTTCGTCGTCATCCTAACTTTTCACTGCAATATCGTTACCTCAACTAATTGGAACATATAATAATCATATTAGAGATGCTATTAAAAAGCACCTGTCTTATTGTGAGCCTACATGGCGGCTGCATTTGATGTGCACGGCTGCTGCTCGCTCTGCAAACTAAACTACTCTTTTCGTTAGATCGCCATTAATTCTGACGGTATCCTTTGTCATTTTTTTTATTGAGGCAGTGAGGCATGAGTAGTGAGGTTGTTGATTGCTGTGTAGTGGCTGTTATTATCACCGTATATTGTAACAGATAATTTGTAATAATTTGTATCGGTAATTGTATTTGTTGGCGGCAGCGACAAAATACCTCAGATTATAATATAAAAGAAAATAAGCTTTCGTTATGACTGAACTGAATTTCAGGATTTCTAATGGGCTGTGGGCAAAGTCAAAAATTGGCACCGCGTAGGATACCTCAAAAATAAAAATATAAAACACTTGTTGCAACAACCATCATGACTATCGGCGGCTCCTACGGCTAATAGAGGATATTATCACCGTACCCCGGCGCATGTATCGCCGATATACAATCCATACTAAATACTGACAGGAAAGTTCCAGCCAAATCGCCCTACAGACGACGATATTCCACTTCTCCTCCGCTACCCCCTCACGATGAAATATTGACAAACTTGCGAGGATATGCGGCTCGTTGACGGGCTTATTGTCCATCTATTACCGCAGCAATCACCCAGTAGCCGTGATATAATATGGTTATCGATTTGGTATGGCGGTGAAGGTGTAGGATGACGGTAATGCGGTCTACAATAGACGTTTCATATTTACTTGTGATTTTGCTAAATGTGCACATTATATGTCAACAACTAATAGAATAGGATTAAGTTAATTGGGATTATAAAATACATTACAATCCTGTAGTTTAATATCATAATAATACATTAGAATACTCTTTATTTTTCACCTGCTATCATAATGGTGCATTAATCAGTATCCAGTTGAATATTGATATCTCAAAGTAGTAACACTGAATATAAGCAGACCATTTCAATAAATATAATGTCTCCAATGGTCAAACCATCATATCTCCACCTTCTTATGTATTAGCTGATTGTTGTATGTGGTTGGGTTTACTTAGATTCCACCATATTAGACATCAAACATCAATCATATAACCAATCCCCACCTCAACTCAACTTAACCAATACTCCAACATATACTTGATATACTGTCATCCAATAAACTCCACATACCAAAATAATATGCATAACCTCATCTAAACTCATTATATTGTCAGTTTGCCAATGGTTTTAGTGCCTAATCACTCAAACAATGGTATAATGTCAAATATCAGATTGTTGTTGTATTGTTTGTGTGTTGTTGTATATTGTTGTGTATTATCCATATCCCTCCTCTTCCATAGGCTAAATCTCTGTAACAAATATAACAATACCTCTACTATTGATATATTGTTGTGTATAATCCCCTCCCATGATATTATTACCACACCATATCACATATCCTTTTGTACTACTCTAACAGCCGCGGATTGCGTTGTGTATTGTTTGTTGCTGACTGAGATGGACTCCATTAAAGTAACACCAATACTCCAACACTCATAGCCATATCATAGCATATACCAACCACTAATACATAATTAATCCAACCCAACATACCCTACTAACTGCAATTGTTGTCACCACTCTCACCAATAAACAACAACAATTAAATTAATTATAATTATACCCATTGCCATTCAAATTAAACCCTCCAATCTCTAAGCAACCAATACTAATTCATCTAACAGCCTATAAACTAATTGCAATTATTTGTTTGGTGTTGTTGTATTGTTGTATATACCACCCTTAACATTATTAACATATCAAGGTGCACCTTAAAATAAACGACATTTTGACGGCGGCACCTCCGACATATACGCACCCCAGCAACGCCATCTACGCAGACCACATCATCATATATCATTAATAATTAGTATAATCGACTATAGTGGTGTATATTGTAGTGTATTGTTGTATATTATTGTGTATTATTGCAATCACTCTATCATGGTAACGGCTACTTTTGTTAGTAATATACTGTTGGTACAATCTGGTCCCATTCCAAAGAATCGGTCCCCAGCATAAATCAATATGGGTCCAGTGAGTAATGTTCCGGCGGTATTTCATTAGTATTGAAGTGTTGGTGGCCGTGCCGCCGCCGATAGCCTACTATGGTTAAATTCCATGTTGCTTGAAAAAGTGTGAGATTTCTATGGGGAACTTGTGGAACTTACTGGAACTTATAAGGATACCTTACTCCGCGGTGCCAATTTTTGGAAGTTGCCCACACTCCATTCGTATTGCTAAGCGGTTGTAAATGTTGCATCATTATATATCATTACATTGAAGAATGAATTATCGTTTGGTTAGTAAAATTCCAACATCCAATTACATAGTGAATCACAATATTACTAGGATTTAGAAGCAATCACAATATTATGAGCGATGAAACTTTTATATACATGGGTGGAGATATGGTTGTTCCACAGGATGTTGTTCATGTTAGAGTCCATCCTTCAGTTACCGTGATACCTGAAAAGACATTTTATCAGCGGGGTAGATTGAGGGAGGTTGAACTTTGTGATGGACTACAAGAGATTGGCAATTATGCATTTGGTATGACTTGGGACAATAGAAGCGCCTTAAAACAAATAAGTATACCTTCTTCGGTTAGACTTATTGGCGACTATGCTTTCAAATGTTGTAAAAAGTTGGAGGAGGTGGTGCTTCGTGAAGGATTGCTAGAGATTGGAGAGAGGGCATTTAATAGCTGTACTGCCTTGAAACGAATAGACATACCTTCTTCTGTTAGAACTTTTGGAAAATATGCATTTGAGTATTGTGAAAAATTGGAGGAGGTCGATTTACGTGAAGGATTGCTAGATATTGGAACTCATGCGTTTGATAATTGCAAAGCCTTGAAGAGTATCAATGTTCCCTCAACAGTTACAGTTATACATGCTTGGGCATTTGCCTATTGTGATAAATTGGAAGAGGTAAACATTAGTGAGGGACTGCTAGAAGTAGGAACGATGGCATTCTACAGCTGTGGTTCCCTGAAACAAATCAGAATTCCATCCACAGTAAGTAGGATTGATCATACATTCAAAGAGTGTGAAAAGTTAGAAAAGGTAGAACTTAGTGAAGGCTTGGTAGAAATTGGTGAGCACACATTCTATGGCTGCTATTCGATGACGAGTATCAATATCCCATCGACTGTCAAAACAATTGGTAGTTGGGCCTTCGCCCACGTACCTTTAAAGAATCTTTCATTATCGGACAGTATTGAAAGTATCGGGAACCATGCTTTCTGGAATTGGAACGAAGCATTTGCAATTGCCAGGCTCCCCTCTCTCGTCACAATGATTTCTGGAAGTATGTGTCGCTCTAGAGAAATGTTTTCCATGGAAATTCCAGAATCAATTGAGCAGATTGATGGTGAGGCATTCAATTCATGTACGACGCTTAGGAATCTAGCACTTCCGTCAAATGTAGAGATTGGGACTGATACATTCAAGGATTGTCTAGACTTGAAAGAACTTGGATCGGAACGAAATATCATCAAATTATTAAAAAATCGGTTTGACAACCTACCAATACACAAAAAGATGTACTATCAGTCCTACAATCAGGGAAGGGTATTGAGGAGTAATAATGAATCGTTGATAAGTACACTTGATGATCCATCTATCAAGCTACAAGATGCTCTGGGGATGACTCCGCTGCACATACTTGCTTCCTCTACCATACAAAATATAGAATTGTACAAGATATTGATTGATAAACACCCTGAAAGTCTCATCACTGAAGATAGATGGGGAACATTACCGCTTCTATATGCAGTGTGGAGGGGTGCAGGCAAAGAGATTATCAATCTTCTAATCAAAAGTTATCAATCACTCTTTCCAAAGTATGTTTTTGATTGGAATCTGATGATGGAAACTTTGGCAAAAGTTAGTACACGGGGGGGTATGATAAATCGTTTACATCTCATTCAGTTTCATAATTTCCCCGACCAATGCTTTGATTTTGATACTCTTCTTGAGAATGCTATTACTCGATCAAATCCAGGTCCTAATTTCATATCCGAGCAAACATTGAGGTGCCTTGCTGCTCGTAGAGTTATTTTCCCGCATCACGTGAAGCTATTAAAGACTAAGACACTGTACGATGAATTGGAAGATGCAGCACAGGCATATATTTCTCAAAGCACCCAAGGAAGAAGAGATTTTGTCAAACAATTACATGAGAAGTTTGAGGTTTGTCTTGACAAGCACAACAGAATGATGGAGGCTCTTACAAGTATTGAACTAATTCTTTGGAAGAACAAGATGGATGATTGCTGTGGGCACTAGAGGAAGACGACGAGGCATAGCAAGAAGATGAGGATGGATGACACCGCGATGCGGAAGCAATGTCGTCTCAGGTGTGGAGCTGAGACAAACATTGTGATTGAGCATGTATTGCCTTACCTCAGTATACCATAGACCCTCAATGTAACACATTCATAATCAACACTACGGTTACAAACTTTGCCTATTAAGCTCTTTAGCATATAACCCTACAAACTATACTTCACATCTTGCAACTCTCTAGTATATCCATCAACAATATTCCTCCATAAACTACTACCACCGCCACAACTTTCAAAGAAACCAATCCCAGTTTCATACAGCTTACATAATCTCAACTTCTTTGCCTTCTTCTTTCCCTTCTTGTTCTTCTTGGCATTTCCACTGCGGCTAGTCTTTTCATACTCAATACATAAATCAAAGAATGATTTCATTGTTAGCAACTCTTCGCCGGTCTTGCCAGAGCAAGATTTGCCATAATTTGAATGATAAAGTACACTTGAATATATTGACCGGATGACATCTTCTTGTTTGTTCCTTTGTGCATTATCATCCTTGGTGTCCATTGTATACTTGAGGTAGGCAAGGAAGGTGGATGCAACATTCACGGTATCTTCTTCTTCGTCGGCCTCGTCATCATCCTCGCTTTTCTTGGCAGGCATGGAATAGTCGGAGCCTTGAGAAAGAAGGATCAACTTTTGGAATAACGACTTTAACTCGTCATCGACCTTGGCGGTCCTTGTTGGTTTCATCATCAATTGTTGTATCAGCTCTGTCAGTATTAAGTTATGAGCACGTCGGCTATGGATGGAAGTAGACAGTAACGCCTTATGTAATATTTTTGTCGAGGAAAAGGATGGTTCCTCCATTTGAGACGAGATCTCGGCCCAACGTAACCATAATCGGGCATTGTTATCATCAATTGTGGGGGTACTCGAGGCCATTGCAGTAGCAATGCTTAATAAGTTGTAAGCCTTGGTAATTTGATCAGTACTTAGGAGGAAATCAACTTGATCTAATGTCAAGCTAACTGAAGTAACATTCTTGTCGGCAGCTTGAGCGTACAACTCTTCGAGTAGATGCACATGACGTTGAGCTGCTCCCTCAGCATCCTCATTCGCTTGGAGAAGATATGACACATCCTCCTCTTTGCCCTCATCTCCATCCTCAGTAACTAAACGTTGGATACGAAGGCGTAAAAACCGTGCACCCTCAAGGTACATTTTAGAAGTTGGCACTGCCTCCAGTGCCTCTTGCAACAAATCCAAGGCAGCATCTCCACTACTCACTGCCGCCGCCACTACCAACTCATTGGATTCCTCCTTCTCTACACGTGCCTTCTTAGTTGGGCGTTCCCCTTCCTCTTCGTCATCGTCACTGCCACCCTCCTCCTCTTCATTATCCATACCCAACAAACCAACCTCAATACCCTCTTCCCCATTCATCATACCTTCTTCAACAAATGATATCCTAGCTACCCATCCTTCAACACTACTACCAAAATCACGTGTAATACTATCCATAATATAACTTATTAACATTTCAGTATTTGGAAATTGACGACATGTTTCAATAAACTTGAGACGGAATTGAATATTGGTGGGTAGAGCTTTGATTGCATTCTTGTAAATGATTTGGGATGGGAGGAGTGTTGTTAATGATTGTGTCCATTTGGCATGTTTTTCTTCTTGCTTCTCTTCATCTTCTTCCTCGTCACCCTCCTCTTCATCAGCACTGCCGATACCACTCAAATCTCCTACAGTAACATCCACACCACCCTCCAATACCTGTTGTCTACCCCATAACTTTTGTATATAATGCAATTCCAATGAAAAGTATTGGTTCCATAACTCTTCCGAATTCTTATTAATACGTAAGGCACGTTGCATTAATATACGTGCATTGGATATAGAGCTGCCAACTACTTTTGAGTCAATACCCTCGTCTCCCTTTTTGGATAAGGAGTTATTTTCATAATCTTGAGCAACATAACCAAAATATTCAAAGGAACTGGCTTCAATCCATAGTCCAACCTCACGTGGATGATATTGTATACCCTGTGCATATATTCTACTTAAATGTTTAAATGATTTAACATCCTTAGCAAAATTTGCATAATTTAATAATATATCTAATGGATAATGGAACTTTCGGAGTGTACGTTGATAGATATAATGTATGTGACGGATTATGTGTGAGTCACCTGATCCGGATGTTTTGTATGCTGCTTGTTTCTCGTTATCATCACTGTCTTCATCATCAGAGTTGTTATTATTATAACGTGCCTCTCGCTCAGCTTTTAATTCTAACAATACCTTCTCCTTCCGCAACTTTCGTAACTTTTCTAACATTATCTCATCTTCAATATAGCGTAGATAATCTGACTTCCTAGCGCTATTGCGTCGATGTAATAAGTATTCAGACTTACGTCGTCTTTCAACTATGGATGTAATTTCGGACGGTGTGAATATTGATCGATCTTGTAAATCTTTTAGGTGGGGTACCATTTGTTCTAGGATGGATTGTACTTGTTCTGCCATCTTTTAGTATTGTATGTTTTGATTATATTGAGTAGTTGGTGTTGTTCAGCAAAGTGACAATTAATAAGGCGTATGCGAGTACTGATATGAGGAAAAGTACCTTGAGCTTGTTGTGTTGCAAAGGTTGGAAAGACGATACGCCGACGTCGGTCGCCTAGACTCTAGAGGTTTTGCAATAGATGATGCTATATAATATACAAAGCAATGCGTAACTGCTCTATGTCGTCGATATAAGATGATCTATGCTCATGAATCAAATCAATGGAGGAGGGAGGAGTTGATGGCGGTTGTTATTTTTATTCCTTCCTGAGCGGTATCTTTTCCATCAAGCGCATAATGGTCTCACTACTTAAACACCACACACATCTCAAGGTTGAGGTAAGAGGCAGTGGAAACATTGGCGACAAATTATACTGAGGGAGTAGTCGATTTGCACATGTCATATGCACAGAGTGATTTGCAAGACTAACTTTTTGTACACATCTAATAAATGTATACAATAATAACACGATAGTATATAAATGTCTACTTCTCACGTCTCAGAAAGATGATACTTCAAATTGATGAAGACCGTCATTTGTTTTCAGTACCAAATTCCATCTCGCCCATTGCAACCGATGTAAAAGTACTGCTCAATGAAGCCATTGGCGAGGAACATGAATATGAAACGTGTCATCTACAAGAATTCAATGATTTAAGTTTCTATTTGAATCTTTTAAACAGAGAAGGTTGCATTAAGGTTGAGCTCAGTGCTGTTAAGATCCGTCATAGCAATGATAACAAAGAATGTACCAAAATATGCAGTAGTATCCAGGCAACATACAAATCAACATTTGCAAGTGGTACTACTCTTTTAACTGTGGCTCCATTGCATAAATTTGGTGCATTCTTTCCTCATCCAATGTATCCATCCGATGGATATGTCCAGGATTCGGACTTTATTTTAGAAGATGGGGAGTATTTGGTTAAAATGCATACAAGCAACATCAACTCGTTTTTCGAGTCGTCCCTTGTCAAATGTATCACTTTGATCACAAATCAACGCACTGCATCTTTTGGTGGCATAGATAAAACTGCAGATACATTACCATCTCCTGATCATAGTAGAATCATTGCCTTTGTTGGAACTAGTTACAAATTGGGTACAATATCGATATGTCTAAAATGGGAGACTATTGGTCACCTTATATGTCTCCGTGCACTTGTAGAGCAAGATAGGGCAACGCCATTACAATGCAATGAAGAGGGTGATGAAACAGTGGAGAGATTCATTATGAGTACAAGTAGAGATTTATTCAGACGCATAGTTTTATTTCTATAATGTGGTGATATGCTCAGTTGAATTAGAATAGTAGTATCTCATAATAGTTAGATAGAAAAGTACAAATTACAATAACATCTAATTTCTACAGCTCTTATACATCTACACCCATACACCTCCTCCTTTAGGGATATCGTATCTGATAACTTAGACCCCTTAAGGTGATCAATTACAAATCCACAACTTTGCATTAACGAATAACATGTCGTCGGACCAACAAATTTAAACCCATGCTTCTTTAATGCCTTACTCATGCGTTCACTCTCTTCCGTCTTACTTGGTAAATCACTAAATGATTTCCAATGGTTTAATATTGGTTTGTTATCAACAAATGACCATAAATACTCTTTGAAGGATGATATAGTACCATTTGCTTTAAGCTGTTGTATAATAGTTGCATTATTTACCACCGATTGTAACTTGCCACGATGCCTTACAATTATTTTTGTCTTATCATCATCATCAATTGATAATAAACTTTCAATATCATCATCAGTCATGGTCGATACCTTGTCAATATCAAAGTTATGGAATGCTGATCTATATGCCTCACGTTTATGTAATATTGTTCGCCATGACAAACCAGATTGTGCTCCTTCGAGTGATAGCTTTTCAAACAACTCTTCGTCAGTATCTTTTTCGAATCCCCACTCGGTTGTCATACTTTACATAGATGGGATCGTTGTTGGTAAATGGATGGAACCAATCTTGCTCGTCATCCGAAGATTGATAATTCCTTTTCCGCTTTTTAGATGACGAAGAGGATGGTTTACTAGATGAAGACATGCTATATCTAGTTGCAATAGTAGATTTGATACGATGACCTTGATGGAGATATTGAGTTTGTATGTTATGTAAGTACAAGAAAGAAGCGAGTCTTCGGTGCATATCAAGTTCTATGATAATAGTACACAATAAGATGATAAGGAATGTGCGCTATATAATGAATACCAAGAATATTGTGGTGACGCCGCTTCATACTATCCTTGCTATGGGATTAGATATTCTCCCCTTGATACTCGGTATCCCGTATCCCCCCCTTCTCGCTCAGAAACAATCCTACTCAAAGATGGCGACAATCGACGGCAGTAAGCGTCCTAGGATTGACGGAGATAGTCCACGTATTAATGATTTACCTATTGGTTTCCTAGTTGAGGCATCGAATTTATGCAAGCCATCGAGGGCTATATTTGCAGTATCTTTGAGCTCAAAAATGTCATGGAAAAAAGTTGATGGAGAGAAACTACCAACAATAAGCAAAGCTATCATTATAGATCAATGGGATACTCTTGACTTTGTAGATATTGAGAAGAGTTTAGCATATAAGTTAAAAGATGACGATCTTCACGCAGTACTGACGAGCATAAATGCAAAGCAGACACTCAAAACGTTAAAGTTAACAAATTGCATCAACATCATCGGGCACGGGTTAGATCCTTTACGACAGACGAATGTACTGAAACTCCTTGATTTGAGCCTTGTCGGAAAGTATGATAATCCCAGTAAAGTGCACTATGATGAAGAAGGTCATGCAATACGTGATCAACAAAGAAATTTGATGTCCCCTGAGGTTGTTCTTCCGGTAATTGATAGTATTATTGCATCTGATAGGTGTGCATTGCGATACATTGTATTTCCCTATATGTGGCATTGGCGTCGTGTTGAATGTGCTGCATTATTCGATGGATTTGCAGGAAGGTATAATGAAAGATTCGAAAGAAGCAGGTTGAGTTGTGCAAATTGTTCTACATCCAATATACTGTCCACATCTCTCGGCAATGTTCATCCTTGGATGGACCGTTTAAGTCAATACAATGTATGCTATGATTGTCTAAAGTCAATATGTAGAGGTTGCGCAGCTGGTGAATGGGATGACAAGCTAAAATTTTGCGAAAGGTGCCAGAAATACTTCTGTTCGGACTGTGTAAAAGTAGGAGAGTGTGAACATTGTAGTGAAACTGTATGCAGAGGTTGTAACAAGACGTGTGATCAATGTGAGAGCATCTTCTGTGATAATATCTGCCTCCCTACATGTGATTCTTGTGGTAGAGGGAGCTGTAGAGACTGTGACAATGTGCTCCAATGTTCTAGTTGTGGAGATGACGCTAATTGTCGAGGATGCTACAATGGCGAAGAGTATACTGTTGATGAGTGCCGTTGTTGTCAAGAAGTCTATTGTTCTGACTGTGTTCCCTCAGATACAGGATGCTGGGCTTGTATGAAGGTTGTCAAGATACGAGAACAAGCAAAGGAGATACAAAAACAAGCACATGAGATTGAAGAGCTAAAGAAGAAGCTTGGGAAATGAAATTTAAGACTTGAGACCCTCCACTTTATTCTGTATGTTAATATAAAGTGATAATACTTCCTAACTTCTTAGCAATCTATAGTTAGTATTTAAGCCGCATAGCTTTAGCATCTAAAATATCAATATCCTCTAAAAATCACATCACCCCACACATAGTCTATTATCCCCCCTTCAGTATTGCAAGGAGTAAGCCACTTCTCTATCATTCCCTTCAAATAGCTCCTCCGGTCTAATTCAAATCCCCAACTCTTCTTCACCACCTTCCTCCCCCAATACAAAGATTCCTCTTCAAGAAGACTCTATATTATGTGAATAGATAATTAACCATAAACATCGCCCTTTGATAAACAACGATCAACGACACTCCGTTGAACATTCAAGGTAGGATTAGGAGCCCCAATAGTAACAACGACAGCCTCACGTCCGTCATCCAACTTAACACGAGGAATAGTCCCCTTTAGTGTCTTTTGTTTATCCTCACATACCAATTCACAAACCATGGTTGTATCCCACTCATCTTGATGTACATTATGGTTTCCGCATGTTAATGATGCACCGCCAACTTGTTTCATTAAGTAGAGTGATGGTATATTCTTTTTAACACGGTTCATTAATTCTTGTAGTGTTGTTGAGCCTAGTATATGCCCATCATCGGGTGCTGCCTCATCGAAATAGTTTTGTAGATTACCTGTATTATATATTGCAATAGAGAAAGAATGGCATATTGATATGAGTTGTGATCAATATGTATATTATGATATCATATGCAACGCTGCTGCAATACAAATCTACTTACCTGCTGATTGGATTGGTTGCTCGGGTATATTAAAACGTTTATCGGTATCAGTACAGTGTATTTGGATGGTTAAACGAGAGTTTTTTAAGGAGTTAACTGGCCGCCATCGATTATCGTGCAACTCTTGGGATGATTTGGATGGAGCTAGTGTCGATTCTGCTGGTGGCATTTTGGCTGTTGCTGCTGTCATGATTCGATGT
>Ga0214478_100401_pt1 | contig 25517 bp, 20 predicted proteins | sample M1_20Mar14CPVII9_2_FD_178001 | JGI IMG/M metagenome (GOLD analysis project Ga0214478, IMG submission 178001) | Marine eukaryotic communities from Monterey Bay, California, United States - M1_20Mar14CPVII9sort6BwellD7 | ecosystem: Environmental > Aquatic > Marine > Unclassified | place: USA...
ATCATTCGTTGTACCGTGCAAGTCCATGTGATGAACAAGTGATCCTTCATCGATAATGTCATGAAATCCAACGATGTGAACTTGATCATGTTCACTTAAAGTGTTCATTAGTTCAGGATAATCTGCCAAATTAAAACAAAAGTTCTTATAGGTTGTTTCCTCGCCAGGAATTTGAAATTTCTCATTTGGTACCAAGTCTATGAATGGCATATCATGGAGATTTGGATTGTACTCATCTGTAACATCTTTAGATTCTGATTCCAAATCCTCCTCTTCTTCTTTGGCTAAGAATCTTACAGTTGACGAAACTCTACTTGATGGGCCATGAGGTGTAAGTATAGATGTCAAATCTAATTCAACACCAGCCAACCTATCTTCTGTGTTGAGAAGTCTACCGTCATTCTCTTCTTCATTTCCATTTATATTCAATCCACCCCAAGCAGCCAAAACATGTGTGGGGTTCATAATTGTAGACGAATCATCAATAAATGGTAAATCTTCATTAATATCATTCGATTGTAATGACCGTGTAACTTCTATTATATGCCATACTTGTTCATTATCTTCATCATCTTCAGATGGTACTATTATAGAAGCATTAACAAACTTCCAATCTTGACCACATTTATCAATTATAGGGTATGAATATGCCACACCGTGTACATCTAATAGTCTATGTTTCTCATTATTATTCTTGTGTGTACTCGTAGTATCCGGGATATATACAAACATGTCGCCCCCAGTCATACCACCCTGATCTGATAGACCAAACCCCAACCAATACGATGATGTAGATGAGTGTATTATGTCATCTTGTTCTTCTGAGTGTATTGTTTCATGTAATTGATTATTTGGTAGTAGATAGGCCACTGCAATGGTAATGGTATCTATATTATTATCATCGTTAGTATTATGCTTGATATTACTATTACTATTGCTATTACTGTTGACATTATCGAAATTATTTGATGAAGATGTTAATGTCCAAAATAGTTGTATGTTATCACTCAATGTTGCAAATCGATTGTAGTGATTGTGTAGATTATTTAAATCAGACATATCTTCTCTTGACTGTCCGAAGCAAATGATAATTATTGTACCCCTGCTTCACCAACCACATTCAATTATTATTCAATCCATATATTACACCTTCTGTTGCAAGGCTGATTATGCAATTGATTTTATGACATTAGTGCCGGATGGTCTTGGCTTTCGCTTCTTGAGCCTGAAGTCATTCCCTCATGAAATTTGACATACAACACAATATGTAAACACTGGCAAAAGAGTAGTAGCCTTGAGTGTCTCATATATATTTGCAATAGTCGAGAGAGATATATATTATTAAAATGAAGTTATTATCCACCAATAAAACAGCGGTACTCATCGCGGCTATCCTTGCCGTATCAACACATCAAACTAAGGCACGTCTTCTCGAAAAAGAACAAGGCAGTGATGTCTCTAAAACAGAAAGTAGTAATAGTATACTCGAACCATTATACCCCGACGAACGTGACCTTGAATTATTTGATGGAGGTACCGAGGATAGTATGAGAGCGGCTAGGATGGAAGAACCGGCAATTGATATGAGGGCCGCTAGGATGGATGTTGAAGGAATGGAGTATCGAGCTGATATTGAAATGGATAAGAGTTTATTTGATGCAGGACGTATTGATGGTACCGAGGCCGCGCGTTTGGATGGAGGAGAATATGTGAAATTAGACGAAATGAGGGCTCCAGAGATGAGAGCCGAGGATATGGCACGTATGGATGAGATGAGAGCTGAGGATATGGCACGGATGGATATGAAAGAGGCACGGATGGATATGAAAGAGGCACGTATGGCTCGCGCTCGTGATATGGGGAATAGGGATATGCAAGAGAACCCCTACGGTGTACCATTACCATGATTTTATTGGTATTGTTTGGTTAGTTAAATGGGGATTGATTGTGTTATAATAGGAGGTTGTTGCAGGCCATGGTGGCGGTATGTTTGGGGGGGGTTGATAATAGTTTATGTTGCACATTATTGGGATAAGATTAACTATATGGTTGATATTGAAAACCAGAGTTTCTTATTGTATAGAGGTGAAGATTTAGATAAAAGGCAGCTGAATATGTCATCAATTTTATCAAGCCCCCTCTTGAGAAGTTAGGTATCATTTCGGGATGCATAATATCTTCTTCATTGACTCTAGATATTGGGGGTTCCCCTACTGTATTCATTTATGATAGTGTCTTTCCTCTAAATCTTCCTTTCCTCTAAATCTTCTGAACCTATGATCCAGCCACGGTCTATCTATCATGAGGGGATGGAACTAATAAGTTGGATACACAGTAAAAACACGACATATATCTGTCTTAATCATATACCCTCAAATCTCTCCTCGCTTCTCATTTGTGTGAAGTGTTTCCAATTCTCATATTCCTCACAAAGTCGGTGCCATCTAATATATGCCATAAATAGACTCTCCTTAATTGTCAAGCCGACCGGCGACTGCTCAAGTCCGATAGAAAAAGGTGTAGGATACCACTCCTAAACTCTCATAACTTTTTCAACATCTAACTCATAGGTACATACTATTCCACCACACAATGGCGGCTCATACTAAACCTTCCTCTCCAGACACACCAAAGAAAACAACTACCGCAATAGAAGCAATGGAGGCCACTAAAGCCGCTACTACTACCAATAATGATATTGCATTGGCATCTAAATTTTCTGAAAATCTAAAGTCTGAAGGTGCACCTTCTTCTTCTTCACATGCACCGTCTTTCAGTAACACTACTACTAGTACCAGCAATAATACCAATACCATGTCAACGTATTTAACCACCAAATCAAGTAAGGCTTACACGCTATCGAAACAATTACTAGCATCGGGATCATTGGATGATGCACTGTCAACTCTCGAGATGGCATTGCAATTATCTCGTGATATGTTAACTAATGCCTTTAACAATAATAATAATAACGACAAGAAAGATGACGATGATGGTGTAAACATTGAATTACATGAAAGTTTAGCACCATTATATTACTTATACGGTACAACATTATTATATTCAGTTGAAGAGAGTGATGTAATGATGGCCAATGATCAGACTAAGATTAATGGTGCAGCAGCTACTGCTGATATTGATGTACCACCCGAGGACGAAAAGGTTGGTGCAGAACAGTCGGTTAATGGGGGTTACGGAGAAGAAGAGGATGATGGTGGCGAAGTTCAAGAGGTATCAGATCCAACTGAAGATTTACAAATTGCTTGGGAAAATCTGGATTTAGCACGTAGTATTGTAACACGTCTTGTGGAGGACTTCAAACCAAACAGTAATACCGATGGTGCAATTACTCTCAAGAGTAATAATCTCAAGAGTGATGAATCTGATATTAACAATCTACCAATCAATAATGGTGTCGTCTACACAAAGGCCGAACAAACAGATCTCCTCCTTGATTTAGCTCAAATTCATACAAGGTTGGGTGATTTACAACGTGCTAATGCAAATATATTACCGTGCATTGATGACTACACTTTAGCATTGGATTTACGTACTCAAACATTAGGCAAATTTGATAAAAAGGTTGCTGATTCACACTTTAGTTTGGCACAAGTATATGCTGAGGCACCTAATCAAGTTGCCGAGAATGAGGGTAAAGTTAGTGACTTTGTCAATAGTTTGGGTGGTCCAGGAGCTTCGGGAGGGAGTGGCGGTGGTGGTGGAGATGTTGAATTGACAGAAGAGGAAAAGATTGAAATGCGTCGTAAATCATTGGAACATTACTTGGCTTGTGGAGTTGCATTTGTTGGAGTAATGGCAAAGTTGTGTGGTGAAGATGCCGAGGTATTAACGAGTGTTAATGATGAAAGTAGTGCTGCATGTGCCTCAGATTCCGCTGCAATGGCTGCCAGTGCTTCATCAGTGCAATCTTCTGTCAATTATGCCAAAACAATGTCAACATTACGTCAACGTATCATATCTCTACCACAAACCAAGCTGACACAAGATACCAAGCTTGAATTTGATGATCTAAAAGAGTTGCTTGATGAGATCCAAGAGGCAATGGACTCAGCCGAGGAGACAGAGGAAGGTCTCAAGAGTCTGGGCCAAATGAAGGCGAATGAGATTAAGAAGCATGAGATGAAACAGAATGGCGAGAGTATTGTTGAGAAGAGTGAAGATGGAGCCATGACAACTATTGGATTTGGTGCTCCTAGTAGTAGTAGTTTGACTGGAGGTGCCAATGCATTTGGAAGTAGTGCTGCAAGTGCCGCCACCACTTTCGGTTCAACAACGAGTACAACATCAGCTACAGTTGCTCCTACTATGATGGTCGTGAAGAAGAAAAAGAAGAAGGCAGTAGTTCAACCAGTGACAGATGGGGACTCGTCAACAAAGAGACTAAAGACGAGTGAGTAGGTAGAGGGTTAGCATGGCGGTTCTAAGTCGACTTGAAGTACCATAAATATGTGTAGATGATAAAAATGTCTAAGATCAACCTAAATACAACAAAACACCTAGACATATGTACAAAAGAAGAATCAGATACTCTAGACTTGTCAGTATAGGTCGAGTCGAAGACGAGACCACCTATATGTCAGTATAGGTCGAGTCGAAGACGAGACCACCTATATGCATAGTCGAGCGTAGCGAGGCTAACACATAAAGGAGTCTCACAGAAAGTATCAGCACATGATATCAAAAGTAAAAAGACATTTGCTCAACCAGGTTTCGATCCTGGGACCTTTGGGTTATGAGCCCAACACGCTTCCTCTGCGCCACTGAGCAGTTATGCGATATTAGTCGCATTGAGATATTTAAATTCTACCTACTGCAATACTTTTTATCACTTCAATGACACTCTCGTTGTATTACTACCAATATAATTTCAATTAGAGGAGACACCATACTGTTATTGTAATACCTCTAGTAGTTACTGAGTATGAAATTTAGTTGGGTTCAGGTACAAGATACCCCAAAACAATAAGGATACCATAGGGGGTATCCTAAATCCAAGAAATAACTATGTACTGCTCTGCAAATAGGGCTCTCTAAGTATCATTATAACTCATACGAACAGTTCTAGGACGCACCCATTGTGGAGGAAGAGTTCGTAGTCTTGAGTATTTCTTGTATCCTGTTACCACGGTATCCAACTCTTTACTCGTTCCTTCTGTACCATCGACTTCCTTCTTCTCTTTCTTATCTAATTCCAACTCACATCGTCCATCAAGTTTGAGTCTTCCTAGACCGTCATGTGCAAGCATAATCATCTCACAGTTCTTTGGATTAGCAAGCATATGAAACTGATCAATTGAGTAGCGAAAGTACCTTGCAAGAAATACCCGTATTGATACCCCATGAGCAACGATTACATAGTGCTGAGCACGTCCAGATTCAAAAGAACGCCACAGAGAATCGAGAAATGTCGAGACTCTGTCAAACTATGATCGATTTGATACGATGTCAGTAAGATGTGAGTATAATTGGTAGACGAAAGGTAAGAGAGCGATCATCATCACTCTAGAAAACACAACTACTTACCACATCCGAAGAGCTCTCGCCATGAGGAAAGCGATAATAGAAAGATCCAAATTTGTGTCGTTCTTCCTTCGCTTTCTTTATCATCTGAGGATCTTGAAAGTTACCAAAATCCTGTTCTGGAAGATGCGCGTTTAGTGGTTCATGACGATGAAAAGAGACAATAGTAACTCGAGTTAGTGCATACAGCTTGCAAAGACAAACAAATGAAGAAACATAAAGGCCAAATGAAGCACTCAGTGAAATACTTCACATTGAACACATTCATTCATAAGATGAAACAATACAAACGCGGACTTTCCTCGTATACGAGGGTCTTCATGCCAAGTCAGACCCATATTTGTAAGCTTTGTATACCACTCTTTTAATCTCTTACTTCTATTTGATATGTGACCAAATTCAACATCCGGATCTGACCAGGCGCTAATGATACCGTGGAAGGTTTCCACAGTTCGACAATATGGTGATACTATGAAATGCACGCTTTCTCCTTCGGGAAGCTGCTCTCGAAGCGCTTCTCCTGCCTTTTTTGCCATATCCCATCCTAACTTTGTTAATCTCATTGCATTATCAGGTTTTGTCGAATATAAACCTTCGTCGACATTTCCTTCTGATTGACCGTGTCTTATTAGTATTAGCTTTGACGGCAAGCATTCTGCGTTGGAATGCAATTGACTATCCTTTCTTTTTATTGTTCGACTATGATGTAATGCACTATCTGCGTATTCTTGGGGTTGGCCATCATTAGAATCAGTATCATTCAATGATACTGAATCACAGCAAGGTGGGTCTGACCATATAAAATCTTGATTCTCCTCGGTTTGACAATTGTCGTGTTCTTCTTTAACCGCTGTTGCTCGTTTCCTCCTCGTTGGACTAGGTGGATAAACTAATGGCTTATGATAATGTTCAAAGTGATTCCAATTACTATTCTTTGGATGGAAGTCTAATGAAGTTTCCTTTTATGTATGTAGGTATAATGATAAATGAGATTCAGCATATATGATTTACACATAATACACTATCATATATAATATGATATGCAATGTCATAACTTACCCGTGTCAAAACAGTATCATGATATGCAACTCTATCCATTAAAGATAATTGACGTGCTTCGTCTTCTGCTGAAACTGTGATCGAATCAGAACGATCTCGCTGCTGCTGCTGTTGCGGGTGACTATTTATTCTTTCTTCTTGTTTTTCCATCATAAAAAGCTGATGATAACTACGCCTCGTCGACCTGGAGGTAATCTTTAGAGGACTTGATAGTGTTGCATCATCAGTAGGTTTCTTTGTCTCAGTTTCCCTCTTATTGCAATTAGATGATGCTAACCATAACTTAGCCGAGCAAACAAAGAGAATAAGTGATATGATAAAATCATTGTCTACACTGTTATTACTGTTAGAGGTTGCCATGTCCAGCATTACTTAATCAGTCAATACTACGGACTGCATGGCTAATGGCTGGCCGCCTCAAAACTGAAACCGGATATCACGATACTGCTTTCACACTCTCATAATTTCTTACTCGAATGTTTATTGCTATCATACTACGATTAGGTGAACTTTTGTGATATAATATTGTTAATTGCCTACTGGACTGGACTGTTCAGTCTCTGCATCATATACGTCATCTCTCAGCAGCAGACTGCCGCAATTGTTGCATTCATTGGATACATAGTATTGTAAACACATATGCACCACCGAAAAAGTTCTTCTCCAACACACTCAGTAGGATATAATCTCGTGATACATACTGTATATACTCTACTCTTTATATTATCCAATACAAGCAAACTTTCTTCGGCTTTTCTAACATCGTCACAACTTCACCAACTTAAAGAAATTGAAGACGATCGAGAGCAGCAGCAGCAACAGAAGCAGCACGACTTATTGAGATCCTCTTCATTGGAATTGCAGAAAATGGTAGAATTAAAGAGGCATAGCAGTGAGCCTATAAATAGCAGTAATGATGATGATGGAGATAGTAGCTGCAGTAATAGTGATAATGATGAGTGTAACAAACGAATAGATGAGATATCAGCAAAGCTTTCTGCTCCCAATTTTCTCCTTCCATCATCATACAATGGGCGTGCATCCTTGTTACTATTCTCACAAAACACATTCAAATTGCCACAAGACTTTTCATTCAATAAATCTACACAACAAAATTACAGTGTTAGGAATAAAGAATACTACGGTCCATTTAGAGATATACGTCGGAGTCTTGATTATGATTATCATGGTAATTACTCAAAGAGTAGACAAGAGTTTCAAGATAAGATTGTTGAAAAACTATTAGATGGCACGACAATAAAAGATGAAACGAATGGGAGAGTTTGTAAAACACCTACAGAACCTTGGATTGTCTTTACTGCAGGCGTTATGGTACGTATCTGTGTGAAATATGAACAATACATGTTGGTTTTGTTTACTCATATGTACCTCACATGTTGAATATGTTCAATACAACATAACAATAAAACAGGGAGCTGGGAAGAGTCATACTATGAAAGAAGTCGCATCCAAGGGTTTATTTCCACTAGAATCATACATCATTATAGATCCAGATGAAACAAGGTCACACTTTCCTGAATATCATTTATATGCAGTAAGTCTATTTCTTATCTATTGGATATGTTTGCAGGTAGAATCTTCTTCTGCCTTTATACCATTTGTATCTCTAACCCACATTCGCCCTCATTTTTGCCTGTTTTCAAACATAAAAATAGAGGTCCAATCCTGAACGTGCGGGGGAATTAACCCATCGAGAAGCAGGATATGTTACTGAGATTGTAACCACGGCTGCTCTCGATAGAGGCTTCAATGTCCTAGTCGATGGTTCATTGTGGGATCATGAGTGGTATGATCAGTACTTCAAGGCTCTACGAAGGAAGTACAAGGTATTACGGATTGCAATAATACATATCACTGCACCTAGAGATGCCATATTTGAACGAGCAAAGGTAAGTAATGATCTAGTTTATGATTTGCTTGGCCAATCATCGTTTGCTCGGAGATATCTCAAACAAACATCTTACTGTTCATCTAAAAGAATCGAGCCAAAGATACAGGCCGAGTGGTACCAATAGAAACACTAGAGCATTCATTAGAACAGGTACCGATATCTGTAAAGAAACTAGCACCATTGGTAAGTACCTACATACAATTATATGCAATACTTGCGCAAAATATTCATCCTAGTATCCTGCATTCTTTTCATATTGACTTTGGAACAGGCCGACTTCTTTTGCGAGCTTGATAATTCAGTTGGAGAGGTAGTTATTAAACACCCAACATGGGATGAGTTTAGAGATAATTGGTCACAGACTTGTCCTTGGATACCACCCAATGATAGAGAAGATGATAAAAGATTTCATGCACAGCTTCGGTCAACAATGTGAGATCGTTAGATTCTTAACACTAAGCCACACACCGTCATCATATTTATCTGTATACGTACCTCGTTACTCATTCAGATTGAAGCTATAGGGACTCATGTCATATCGACAAGCGTTTAGACATAAAGAGATCTATTATCTATTGTAGAATACCTTCTAACTATCTAATATAACTACCAGAATGGAGGAGGACGATAACAAACTAACCACTCCGTTGCTACACGACGATGATGAGGAAGAAGTCACGTCTGGTACCGCGGAGGAGGAGAATAATAACAACATAAATAAGGACGGCCTCAACATTGATACATCAGAAGCACCTTCAAGTTCAAGTCCTACTAAATCCATATCACCTCGATTCTATGATGCCCAATCTCAATGGCCAACAAGTCTAACCAATAAACGTCGCGCGTCGTACTTGGATAAATTAATACTCAATCGTCAAGTTGCAACGAAGAACCTATTGAGTGAACTTAGTTTACAAGATACAAACTTGGATAATACCATTGCTGAGGAGGGTATTATTATTGATGATGATGTTGATGATGATAAGAAAAGAAGTCAAGAGAATGATTCCGAATTTGTGAATAAACTACAAGACTTTATAAAAAATAATGTGGCAGGTGGCGCGGCTACACTACGGGATCACATACCCTCAATGGAGATTCGATTAGTAGATTTAACATACAAGGTACCATCATCGAATGAGAAGTGGGGTAAGAATAAAATACCAACATTATATAATATGTCACCAATATATATGATGAAGAAATTAATACAACGAGTGACGAATAAGGATAATCGCCGTACTACTACAACTCAACAGGGTGGGGATACACTTACTACCAAGGTATTAACAAATGTGAACTTATGTTTGAAACCTGGTAAAATGGTATGTTCTGTTGATTGTGTATTGTGATGCAAAGTATGAGACTATTTCTATTATTTTAGTGGGTTTACAGATTGTCGAAAAGACAATACTCTTGTTTATGCATATCATGTGCTCACCTCTTCCTTTTTTGTTAGTATCTTGTCTTAGGACCACCCTTATCTGGTAAGACCAGCTTACTAAAGGCTATTGCCGGTATGTTGCCTCAGGCAAGTATAAATGTGTTTATCTTTTTAAAAGGATTGGTATATATACATGATATAAATCTAACAAAATCAACTTTCTATAGGGTGAATTCCCACGTGAGGGCTATGGATATTCATCTTCAGCATCTAAGAAGTACATTACCGGTCAAATCCTCTACAATAATTTGGTATGTGGTGGTACTGATGTTGATGAGAGTCAACAAACCCTATTTAAGAATTTAGTAGCCTTTGTTCGTCAGAGTGATGATCATGCACCAAAGTTAACTGTTGCCGAGACGCTCCTATTCTCTGGTATGTGTAAAGATCCAGATATTCGCTTGAATAAAAAGGGAACACAAGAGAATGGTAAGGTCGGGCTAACTTTGTCAGGATTAGGATTATCACATGTAAAGGACACGTTCGTTGGTAATGAACAGATTCGTGGTGTTAGTGGGGGTCAACGGAGGAGAGTAACTCTCGGGGAGATGCTTACGTTCGATACGCCTCTACTTTGTGGTGATGAAATATCAACCGGATTGGATACTGCAAGTACAGTGGATATATTGCGCATTTTGAGCTATATGTCAAGATTGGTTAATCGTATTACTGTTGTTAGTTTATTGCAACCAAGTCCAGAAGCTCTATCATTATTTGATGAAGTGATTCTGTTGGGTGACAATGGAGGACAAGTTATTTATGCAGGTCCAACAGAGAGCGCTCAAGAGTACTTTAGAAAGTTAGGCTACCAAAGCCCAGATGGTATGGATACTGCCGACTTTCTTTTGGCTGTTGCATCTTCTGATAGGAATCACTTATTCCATCCAGATATGGCTGGAGATGATGATGTTGTATCAGCAGTTATAGCGTCAACGTCTACTGATGGCCAGCCCCATACATCCGAGCAACTTGGTGAGCATTTCCAAATGAGCAAAGAACATGATGTGATCATGAGGAATCAAATGGATGCTTGGGAACATGATTGGAAGAATGATGATGCTAATGACGGAGACGCTTCTGGGAGAGATGGATCAGGTTCCGGTGGTGAAAAGGCAATTCCACCCCACTTTCTGAACAAGTATCAGAATAATTTCATGATCCAAACTTGGTTATCATTCAAGAGAGGGATTATTCTTTGGAAACGTGATTTGACAAATATCGTTTTCAAGCTTATTCAGACCTTCAATGTTGGTCTATCCACTGGATTTCTCTTCAAGAACTATCCCCAGGATAGTAGTTATTTCGGTGCACTTTATCAAATTACAACCACAAGTAAGCCTGCTGTTGTTTCACCTTTTTCGCCAAGTACAAAACTTACACTCATTTCTCCTCGTATAGTCATGTCGACATCATCTACTACTGTATTTCAGCAAATGGATGACCGTGAAGTCTTCTACAAGCACCATGACTCTAACTTTTACTCCGCTTTGAGTTATGTCTTAGGTAAAGCATTCGCCATGATACCTCAACAGATTGTTGACACACTTCTACTTGGATCGCTTGTCTACTGGCTAGTTGGATTTGCACCGACCGCATCAAATTTCATCATCTACCTGCTGAGCTTCTTCCTTTTTAACTTTACAATGATTCAGTTGTTTGGTAAGTATTAGCTTGAACATTTTATGAACCATCTTTATATATTTCTACTAGCTAACATCCTTCAGGTGCTTTGAGTTCTTTCTCTCCCAATAAATCACTCTATTTGTCAGCTTCAACTGTCACGGTATTTGCCAACACAGTCTTTTCGGGGTACATTATCAGTCCTGCTGTATTTCCTGATTATTGGATTTGGTTGTATTGGCTAATTCCTAGTGGCTGGTACTACCGGTTAGTTGTTCTCAACCAGTTTCTCAGTTCAGAATATTCTCTTGACGAAGGAGAAACTGCGATGAAAGCAAAAGGATTTCACCATCGTGATGGCACACCCTTTGAGAAGGCGTGGATTGGATACTGTTTCTTGGCATTATCGCTATGCAGTGTTCTTTCCATATTGACATCTGCCTTCTGTCTTCATTACTTTCGAATGGAACCTCAGCCATCGGGCAAAGTTGATGTTAAAGAATCTTCTCCTGAAGTTGAGGAATCAGAGAGAGATGCCGAAGTGGAGAAGGAAGAAAGCTCGTTTATCCCTGTTGATTTGACATTTAACAATCTGTGTTATGAGGTCAAGGCATCTACAGGAAAGAAGAAGCTACGATTGCTCAACAATATCTCTGGAATATTCCAGTCGGGACGAATGTGTGCATTGATGGGCGAGTCTGGAGCTGGTGAGTATTCTGTTAACTCTGTATCCTTATATTTTGCAGTAGCTTCTCACACTCTTGCTACAATCTATTGCTTAGGTAAAACTACACTTATGGATGTGATTGCTCTAAGGAAAGGAGGGGTACTATCTTTTGGCAGTAGTAGTACGGCAGGAGTGTCTGGTGATGTGTGAGTTTATGTTATCAGTGTTGATGCGCAATAATTGACGCATGATGATTCTTCTTACCCTCTTATTATCCAACCCTATACTTTATATCATTTGTAACTAACAGATTATTGAACGGTTGGCCCCAAGAGAATAACAGCTTTAGGTGAGGCTTAATGCTTGCTTAATGTATTGCTATATTCTTCGTTCTAAAACTCATCTTTACAACATTAGGAGGTGCTCTGGATACGTTGAACAATTTGATGTTCAAAGCGCTGAGTTAACATGTAGAGAAACAATCAAGGTGAGATTGTGCTTCGTGTTGCCATCTCTTATGTGTTGCATTCGTGTACTAAAGTATATCCTCTCTTTTGTACTAAGTTTTCTGCCAAGCTTCGGCTCGATAAGAATAGTCCTGTCTACTCAACTCCTGATGGTCTTGATAAGCATGTTGAGCAGATAATTGAAACCTTAGGTGAGAAATGTGTAGTAATTGGAATTGACTTTAAGATTATTCTCTATATCTAATGCTTCTGCTTATGATTCATCACTTGTAGAGTTAACTGAGGAGGCTGATTACCTTGTAGGAAGTAAGGAAGGAGGAGGTCTTTCGATTGAACAGACAAAGCGTTTGAGCATTGCGGTTGAATTGGCGTAAGTAGAGACCCATTTACATGTTTCTTTTGTTTGTTAATCTTGGTACAAAGCTTACTTACACCTTTCCTCCCTTAACAGTGCATCACCATCAATCATATTCCTTGACGAACCTACTTCGGGATTGGATGCTCGTGCTGCCTTATTAGTGATGAATGCCTTACGAAAGATTGCTAATGAAGGGAGAACTGTTGTTGCTACTATCCATCAACCATCCTCGACCATTTTTGATATGTTTGACGATCTACTACTACTTAAAAAGGGTGGTCAAACAGTATTTCAGGGTGATCTTGGGCCATGCAGTTCTAATCTCATATCCTACTTCGAAAGCATGGGTTGCAAACCAATGAGTAGAGGAGAGAATCCTGCTAGTTGGATGTTAAATGTGTTAAATGATGGGCTTATGGAAAAGGGAGAGGATGGTGAAGATCAACCTTTGGACTTTGCCAAGGCATGGAATGATTCCTCCAATTGTGAAGAAATTGCATCGCAGGTAGCAAAGGCCACTGAAGCACAAGACGAAACAAAGAAGATAACATTCAGTGGCAAGTATGCAGTCAAGTGGTGGTTGAGAGATCGTTTTATGTCCAAGCGTCTAGTATTGATATACTGGAGAAGTCCAATGTACAACTTAACGCGATTGTTTCTTGGCTCGCTACTCGCCGTATTACTCGGAAGTATCTTCATCCCACAGAGATCAGCATCTGTGTTCAATGAGGCTCAAATGTCGAGTTTACTGTCGACTATTTACATCAGCTTCATTACAATGGGACAATTAAGTATAACATCAATCATGCCGATCATGGGCAGTATCCGAGATATGTATTACAGGCATAAGGCTAGTGGTATGCTGGGACCAAGGTCTTTGGGAATCGCCCTTGAGATGGCCGAGTGGCGATTCATCATCCTCACGAGTACTTTGTTTTGTCTAATCTTTATTGGATGTATTGGGTTTGATCCAAGCCTTTCTGCTGGTTGGAAAATGTTTCTTGGATTTATTATTTGGTGCTTTTTTACTTTCAATTCAGCCATATACTCTTATGCAGGTCAATTGTTTGTTTGTTTGGTTCAAGGAGCGAATGCAGCTTTGACAATTGCCAGCATTTTTCTGGGGATGAATGCATCGTAAGTCATATTGATGTATTAATGTATATTATATGTCATACTTGTTCTCATCTCACCTTGTCTTGCATGTACCTCCAATAGATATGCTGGACTTATTGCTCGACCAAATCAAATTGAGGAGAACAATATCTTCTTCCAGGCTCAGTATTGGTTCGTTCCTGCTCATTATGTCTATGAGTCTATATCAATGACATGGTTTACTGGTGACACACGAGAGGTCATAGTTCAACCAGGAACACAATACTATGACCCTCTTGACTGCCCAAATAGGTTAAATTCTGATGGTGTATGCATGGTATCAATTTCCGCGTACGTGGAAGCTTTCTTTGGTTTCAAATGGTCGACCGACCATAACACCCAAAATATATTGATTTTAGGATTGGGTTGGTTATTATGTGTTCGGTTATTGACATTTGTTGCCCTCAGATGCTTGACATACTCCGGGAAATAAGTCGAAGTGTTGCAAAAGTGGTCGTGTGTACTAATAACTGTGGTTATTGTTACTACTTTTCTAACTGTGGTTATTGTTACTACTTTTTACTCTAAGTCTATTTTCTATACAATATTATTACTCCTAGAAGGACGAGATGGTCTCTGTCTTTCTTTTGTATTTGTATTAGAACGACGAGGTTTAGATGGCTTCTTACCCTTTGTATTAGTGCTTTTCTTCTTATCAGCTGCAAACCTTCGTTCCCTCCGTTTCCTAGCCTTTATATGAGAACTCGATTCTGATCCTTCTGATGATGAACTTGAATCTGAATCAGATTGATGATGAGTCCTCTTCCTCCTCCTCTTCTTCTTCACTTGAACTACTTGATTCATCGTCACTACTTTCATCGAACTCCATTGAGATAATCTTGGGAGCAGCATTCGTCAAAGAGGCCTTCAGCTTATTAGATTCCTGGGGTTATTCCTTCTCTTTCTTGTTAATAATGAAGATTTCAGCTTATTAGTTGTGTTGGCTTGTCTTCTCTTTCTTGTCCTAGTTGCTACTGCAACACTTTCTGCTATCATATCAAATTCGGCATCATCTATGTCCTCCTTGTTAACTTCTAAAAGAGCTTCTTTATCATTCTTAGAGTTTTGTGGACCCGACTTGGAATCTCCTGTGCCAGTATCTCCTGCACTTGATTTCTTCATACCCTTATCAAGCTTCTTCTTCGTCATCCCGCCAATCATACCCTTGCTCTTACTCTTCTCCTTCACATCTTTACTAATCTTATCATCAACTTCGTCCAGATGGAAGTCTTCTTCGCCAACATGCCGAGTGGCAAGGTGGGTGACTTTAACTTCTCTAGCTTTCTCTTGCTTCTTTTTAAGGCCACGTTGAAACAAGAGATAGCCAATCCCCACAGCAAATAACGCAGTGGCAACGATGACCCCGATGATAGCCCCAGGAGAACTAGAGCTGCCTTCTGCAGACATTGCCTCAGTTGGGGCTTGAAGCTTAAAACCACCAAGAGAAGCTTCAAAGTAGTCAGGCAGCTATCAATAGGAAGAGGAAGGAAGGGAGAGTTTTAGATGTTCAACCAGAAAGACATGACGGTACGTTTATATAACTTACCAAAGCATCCTGTTCACAAGCGGAACTAAACACCTGAGCCTCTTCATCTTGAACAATCCCAGCTTGTTGTTGCTCTGCACGCTTGCCTCGGTTCAAGGGTTTCTTGACTCCCCTTGAAGTATGGACTTCGAGAAAATCGTCAAGGCTGAAGCCCTGGTCTACAATTTTAGTTGTTTGATCCCTGCAGTTTTGATTAAACATTGACAATTGTCGTCTAATGGCATGAGTTTGTCTGTTGATTGAATCTTGAACAATGTAGTCAAAGTCTACATTGAGATCACGATTGTAATGACCTCTCACTAGCAAATTACGGCGAGTTTGCCACCGTTCCTTTTTCGCTTTGACTGGCCTGCATCACTTGTATCTTGTGCAAAACTAGAAGCGCTGTCTTCAGGCGCAACATAGGAAACCTCAAGATGAGAAACGGTATCTAGTACGACTCCATTCATAAGTAATTGTCGATCTAAATTCGATGCAAGAACCTGTATGAAGTATGTTGCGAAGAGAGATGTGTTGGTGAAAAAACCTATAAAGAAAGTATAATGCCATCATATATGATTTCAACATACACACTCACCTCAGAAGTAACCTTTCCAATGGACTCTTTATCCTTCAATGTCAAATCATAAGAATATCCTTTATCTTTAACCTGAACCATTTCAGACTGAAGTACACGATTGTCCTGATCCGAATCGAGCAAAGATCCATAAAGTTCCCGGTAAACCACATCAGGCTTAATCAAATCCAATTTCAGATCTACCTTTGTCTTAGCGAATGATACGTCGCCGAATCGGAAGACTCCAACATCTATCCTCCCATCAGGCATGCCAGTTCTGTCAACGGCAACACACTTGATGGATCTTCCTTCTGTCACTCCCAGTTCCAATTCATCATCGGTAGGTTCAACTATCTCGTTAGCATCACTCGGCGGTGGTGATCGCTGGAGACGACGTCTATCACTTCCTCGGAGTAGGAATCGATTCTTTTTTCTATAATTATAGGCAAATATACTCGCGGAAGTATGAGGGCATTCATGACCAGGTACATTGTCATTACACACACCCTCTGAGAATGAATACCCCGGCGGTGCTGATAAATAAACAAAGTACGACTTCTCAGCCTTGATATTGATCATATTCCACCTGTGATGAAAGAAAAGGTAGTAAGAGAGAACAAGGTGAGCATTTGAAATTGAGCAGATTTCTTATGTGATAACTGTGGTCTATAATTCACATCATATCCTCTGCTTGTTGTCATGGCGTGACTGTTTTTTCCATCACCATATTTAATCGACATATCAATAGCCATATTATTCTTAGGATCACATTCTTGAAGAGTTACCGATCATTTTCGAATGGTTTATATAGATCTGCTGCTAAATTACAATGTAGCATTTCTGTGTTTGTATGAGGGAGAAGGAGGAAGTGATAAGGTTAGATTGAATGTAGATACCAAGAGGATGGTACAATTTTATACATAGGATAGGTAGTGGTTAAGCTCTACTACAGTGAGAATATTGGGATCACATTTGATAACTTCTTCCTCCTCTGACAAGTTATTTGTTGATGGATTTAGAAAGCTATGTCCTGAGCCGGTATGCATACCATCAGTTTCTACTCTTTGATAGTCACTTTCCATAAGTTGACGGCGTTGATGGTCTCCTTCTTCTTCTCTATTCGAATTCATGATAGGTCGTTCTTTTATGCAATGATGAAAATATTGTATAGTGCTGAGAACTAGAAAGAAGGCTATCCAGAGTTGAGTAATAGTAAAATTGTGAGTTCAAACAAAATAAAGAAACGATCTTATGCACATACGCATTCATATCTTATGAACATACGATAATACAAATTATATGCATTCCACTCGTGGCCATGCTTTATTATCCCAGGGATAGCTGATACCTATACTATCACCAAAACCATATTACGATTAGATTGCAGTGCAAATCAATAGCAGCATGCCCCAACTTCAAAACTCTTTGATTAAATCCTCAAGACACTAGATCCGCCTACCAACACTTAATAATAATAAACAATAACAGCTTACCTATCGACAATATTCTTTGACAATATAAATATTCAACAGCCGTCAGGCTACTACAACTTCTAACCATAGAGGCCTTTATCGGTATGCAATAAATTTACGATTCAGCCGTTCCATCGCCATTTATTCTCATTTTGCATTTGCAACCATCTCTCTCAATCATCTCTCGCGAGGATCACTGACACCACTACTACTCTTCTTGCCATCCCACTCATTATCATATATACTCTCCAACAATGATGTTACCAACATGCCGCGGCAGTCTTTGTCGGTTGCCTTTGAGTCGCAAGGCGATATCATCCTCTACATCATCATCATCTTTGCAACTCGCAAAACGATCATTGACAACAGTGTCAACAACAATACCAACAACTTCCTTTGATAGTAATATTAATGATGCAATAGGTATATCAATATCATATCAAATAGCAGCAACTTACTCGTTGAGAAGACTATCATCCGCTGCTTCTACTGCTACTACATCATCATCATCAATACCGTCATCAGATGATATTATTGATTACATGTCACTTCCACATGACTCACCAGAAGTTACTTCCCTTGTTGATCATCATGCACATAAGCCACAAACATCAGCATCACTCCAAACACTAATGAAGACGGGTAGGGGTGAATTTCTACAAAAATTGAAACATACACATGGTGGTGGATATGCATCTGTCGAGTCTTTAGATAAGGACAATGAATCAGAAGCAACACCCTTGGTTCTACTACAGGTTGCATCATTCCTACGGCGTGAATTACCAATACGATTAGCACATCGTATACAAGATCTAAGCCGTGTGCCACTACTACAGGATATGAATTCTGTACAACAAGTGAAGGAGTTATATACAACATCCTTCCTTGAAATACTAAGTGTATCAAAACATCCACCATCTCGTGATAAGCAGGAAGAATGGGAGAATAAATTTGCAAAGATATTAGAAAATGTATACGAACGACATTCATCTGTATTGGTACAAATGGCACGGGGTGCATTTGAATTAAGAGCAGCCATACGCAACGGAGCGTTAGTTGGCAGTGGTGACGACGATGGATGTGAAGGCGAGGGACAAAAGACACTAAGCGATAAAGAAATTCAAATTGGACGTGATGCAGTCGAATTTGAATTAATGGAATCAACACATGCCTTCCTTGATCGTTTCTACATTTCACGAATTGGCATTCGTGTATTAATTGGACAATACCTGAGTTTACGACAGCCTCCTGTGGAGAATTATGTTGGTATTATCTGTAGTAAGACTAGTCCATATGAAATTGTAAAGAGAGCTATTGATGATGCTGCATTTATGTGTACAAGAAAGTATGGTGATGCTCCCGAGGTTATTATTACTGGGCGGTTGGATATGTGAGTTTTGTGTGTATGTATTTTCTTTCCCTCTCATTTATACTTGATGTGCTCATCTTGATGTATCTTTAATCAGGACATTTCCGTATGTACCAACACATCTACACTATATTATGGTAAGTATGAGATGACGGATGAACCACTTGTTTTAACTTATTTCTAACTTATCAATCATATCTTCATTCAGCTTGAGCTTCTCAAGAACTCAATGAGAGCGACTGTCGAATATCATGGTATCGATGCTGACTATCCACCAATCAAAGTCGTGATTGCTGATGGTTCGGATAATGAAGATGTTATTATCAAAGTTTCAGATGAAGGTGGGGGTATTCCAAGGAGTAACATGAAAAGGATCTGGAGCTATCTATTTACAACTGCTGATCCAGAGATTCAAGAGGGTATGGTAGCCTTCAATGAGAATGTAGATCATAGTATTGATTCCCCATTGGCTGGATTGGGATATGGTTTGCCAATCAGTAGATCTTATGCTCGCTACTTTGGAGGAGATTTGTCAATTATGAGTATGGAAGGTTATGGCACAGACTGCTTTGTCTACTTGACTCGACTTGGAAACACGAGAGAACCACTTCCAATTTGATGATTTTGTTTGTATATACAATTTAAAGTCTCTATGAGTCACTGTTTCTAGTAGATTCTATTCGAGACTATGTAATAATTATGTCTTTGCTACTCCTATTTAGTAAGCCTGTTATTCCTTGCTAGTTGTCTCTACTTACACTTATGTGAAAGTTGGCACTGATGGCCGATTAGAATCTGCAACTAAACTCTTCTTTCTTCCGCTTTCTGATGGCCATAAACGATATATTAGTCTACCTCTTAATGCTGAAACATTTACAGGACCATAATGTCGACAATCAGTCGAATATAATGGATTGTCACCTTCTAACCATACATGATTTGGTGGTACAATAATTGTGCAAGATTGTGGTAGTACTTTATCATCGTTGTGTATCTTCTTTTGCTGTTTTGATGCTATTATATTGCAATAGCATTGAAATGGTAACCCTTCAATGTGTGGTACACCAAGCCAACTATATGCAGTCAAATCTTTTGATTCATTATTAATATTGTCATAATTATGATTTAGAAACTCTTGTGCATATTCACCAAACACACATACAGTATCACCTTCTACACCAATAATACGTTTAGTACACATATATTTCGTTATTGGATTATAATATGTAACTATATCACCTTTCTTCCATCTCCTACTGATTGATGATGATGGTAAACGGAAGCTCAAAGTATCTCGTAGGTATAGATTAAATTGTTCCTCTTCTTTTCCGTCATTATTATCATTGCAACTAGTACCCATTGTTGGGTACATACTAGGTCCTTGTCCTATATCCATTGCAAATGGTAATGGATATGTATAATAGAATAATGTATCATCGGTATGTGCATATATCCCGTATGCATTGATTGTTATAAAAGTGAGTATGTATATTGGTATCTTACTACGATATCGACGACGCTGTTGATGATTGGACTTTGTTGCAAAGTTTCGTAGTTGCGAGTGTTTGCTGGTCTTTTTGGCAAATGATTGATGTAAATGAAATCTACCATTGCTGATGGTGGACGATGAGGTGGAACAATATCTTCCAACATACCTCGACGATGAGCAGAGAGTTTTGATACATGTATTTATATTGTGTGGTGGTATCTTACCAGCAACTTTCAACCATTGATGATTCATCATGATTATTATCATCTCTATCCAGTAAACACTATCTACTCTTATCTCCACTATTCCTAATGGCGAGATGGCGAGATTCAGATCCTCAGACCCTTGAGTATCTTTTTTGCGTACAATATGGTATTATTTGGGTATTTATTATCGAAATATACCCAACTTTTAGCGATACGAGAAAATGTTTGAGCACGAGTTATCACTCTTCACCCTTCACCTACCGTTGAGCATCACAGAAGGAGAGCTCAACGCTTGCTATCAAAGTCCAACGCGCTGACACTACCCACAACCTTCATAATAAGCAACTCTTCCTCACAACTAATACCAATACTAGTACTTATTACTATTGATATCTGACAACATACAAGAGCTTCAACAACAAAGAATATGGTCCGCGGTATACCAAAATTATTTACAAAGTCATCCGATCGTTCTTCTGCAATGATGAACTACAACAACTCCACTATTGGTGGTAGCAACAGTACACTAGAAACAATAGGATATACAAGCTCTTACTTTCAAAATAAATATGATAAAGATGGTAATGCGAAACAACAACACAGTGCACTACTTCATCCTCGAGCTACCTACTCTGATGATGACGGTACAATTGGTAATAATACAATCCAATCAGATGATACATATACCAAGAATGTAAAGTCAATACTACAACGTCGTAAAAAGGGACGTAAGGATAGAAATTCAATCCGTAGTGTTAGTTGGTCTGATACGTTTGATACATATGAAGAAGCCCAGCCAAGTATTAGTCGAGATGATGAAACAATTGATACATACACCAAGCGTGAGGAAGAAAATTTAATTAGAGATTTCAACTTTATTTATCCCGGTGATACTGATATGAGTTATCAAGATTCAACATTTGATACCTATGATAATGGTAGGAGTAATGATAGTTATACGGATGATGGGACATATGATACCCGGGGTAGATCGGAAAGTCCGTATACTGTTGATACTCAAGGTAGATCTAGATCTGAAAGTCCATATACTGTTGACAACAATGAACCTAGTAGTAGTACATCGGCTTCACAGAAAAGCAATACTATATCAGATACTACATTGTTGAGTAAATCAAGTAGTAGCTTCGAGGAGGGGATGGAGATGCAGATTATTGATGTCATCCCTCAGCAACAGCAAATGGCTCCACCTCCGCCACCAACCAATATGGCATCTCCTCGACCAGTAGAACGTAAGCAGCTTATCCCTCAAGTACATTCCTCGACACAATCTGTTGCAACACATCAAGTTGTACAACCTCCACCGCCGCCGCCGCCGCCACAAACAATGGCGGCGCCCCAAATTGAACAACGTAAACAAATCATTGATCAAGCTGAATTTCGTAATATAGCCGCATGCGCATCCGAGGCGACAATGGAGGATCTGAATGAGCGTTATAATGGTGGATGGGATGCAGTAGAAGATGATATATCAGATACCGACGACACAATGGACACTGATGATAGTAACTTTATGAATGATTTCAAACAAGTTATTGAAACAAAGAGTCCTGTTGATACTACTGATGTTGAGGGGAAGACTGTAGTAGAGAAACAGCAACTTCTTCCGGCTGTTCCTGAACAGACACAAAGTATACATCAAGATGTTACACCACGAGCAATCAATACTACTCAAGAAGTTGTTGCAAAGAAGAAACAAGATAAGAAGAAGAAGAAGACAAAGAAGAAGAAGGACAAAGTTATATCAGACGATTCATCGGTATCATCAATCTTGAGTGATTTTGCAAGTAACTTTATGAAGGATATGAAATCAGTGATTAATAAGAGTGGTATTGTTTCGTCTCAACAAGCTGCTACGCCTCCGCCGCAGAATATGGCCCCAAAGGTTGTTGAACGAAAGCAGCTCGTGAGTACGCCTGTTCTTCAAGATGTTACACCACTAACAGTCAATGTAGTGGACGAAGAGAATGAAATTGATATTACAGATTCTACAGAATCGGAAACATCAACCCCAACAACAAGCAAGTCCAAATCTTCCATCGGTAAGAAGTTAAAGGTCAATCTCTTTAAGAAAAAGAAAATGAAGAAGACTGATGAGATCGAATCTGCTTCTTCTCAACAAGTAGTACCGCCACCTCCACCGCTCATCATTGAAGCACCAAAGCCTGTGGAACGAAAGCAGCTCATTGTCTTAAATGAGAATCAACAGATTCAAGTCGATGAACCACAACCTACTGTTGTTGTAACAACAGCTAAAAATGAAGAAGCATCAGTCAATCCTTCTAGTGTATTTGTACCCCAAAAGCTCGAACTTCCACCTCAGGTCATGCATGCATTATCACAACAAAGTTTTGATACACTTGGCAGTGGCGCTCTATCCGAGGGTACAATTGACAGTCTACTTGAGAATGTTACTTCTTACAAGAATAATATGTCGTTTGGTGATGATCAGAACTATCTACATCAACGTGCCGCATCAGATGATACAATGGAAAGTATCACCAAGAAGAGACAAAGTCGGAGTCAGAATGAAATCAAGGAGGATATATATCAGAATGAACAAAAGAAGGTTGATGATACCTTTGGTCATATTGGATTGATATTACCCTTTTGGAGTAAGTTGACAAATCCATTTGCAGCTGTGGGAAGTGATGAAGGTGTCGTTAGTAGCGATGTTGTGGCTAGCAGTAAGCATAATGGTTCTGAAGTATTAACAAAGACGGGAAGTGCTAGTGTGGGAGCTGCTTCCGATGAGCAGTCCAAGAAGAGTGAGGCTCGGTCGCCCGACACAACGACTGACGAGAATATCGCCGCAGATAGTACCTCTGTCATGACTGAACATACAAGTAGTAAGAACATCGCAAAGAGTGTATCTTTTAGCGGTGATGTTAAGAAAAGCGCCTCATACAATGATAAGGTTGAAGCCGATACGGCACCAACATTGTCATTACAAAAGAGTGCTTCTTTTTATGATGATGAGGTCGTTGATGATAATGATAACACAAGTAGTGAAGAGAAGGTGGAAAAAGTGAAGCCAAACGAGTTTAAAGAAGATTCATCTTCGGAATCAAGTGATGCGTCGTCAACGGAAGATACTAGTGAAGAAAGCAAGGGAAGTAGTCTTAGTGATAATGCCAACAACAACTCCAAGAAAAAGAAAAGAAGTAAGAAGAAGAAGAGTAAGAAACAGAAAAAAGACAAGGTAATTGTGGTAATGGACCAATCAATCATTGATATACTTGATGAAGAGCAAAGCGAACAGCCTCCAAAGGGATCATCTTTCAAACCTAATGCCCTTCCACAAGGCAAAGTATGGGACTATGATGATGCCGCTTCATGTGGTGATAGTTGTGTAACCACGGAGAGTATATTGGGTGACCTTAAGATAGTCGAAGATACAGCCATGATGATTTATCAAAAGATGGTAGTTGGTGGTGATACAGCTCAAGGACCGAATAGTATCTCGGCATTGTTCTCGCCCAGTGAGACGGAGCTAGTATTAGAGGCAAAGAATCTAGATATGGATTGTATTGGACAGGATATTGAACAGAGAAATGGTGTTACTGCAACTGTGCACAAGAAGAAGAAGTCCAAGTCTAAGGGGCCAGGCAAGGTTGGAAGATTCTTTGGAAGACTCTTTTCCCGACCTAAGACTTGGCGTTTAGGCAGAGTGAGTGCAACTTACACACCACCAAATGATGTCTAATAGATAGCCGTGTACAGTAAAAGCTAGAGCAATTCACATCTTACATCTCCCTTCCTCTACTACTAAGTAGTCTTTTCTTCCTCTTACCTTGCTTCATAGGACATGAAACACTTGCTAGCCACACACTAGTGGATACGCTTGATGCATGCGTGCACTAGTAAGTGGAAAAAGGATACCTCTGGTGGTATCCTTTTATAGTCTATCTCATATTTTTTTTTATTTGAACTTTCGCTATTACCGACCTTTGTGATGATCAATATATCGTATGCGGATTTGATAGGTGGCCAGTGATAGAGCAACAGGTTGAATGGCCGTGTTTATGCTCAAACAAAACACATAACAAACTCCCAAAAATTAGAAATTCAACTGAACTCAGTTTTATACGTAAATATATCCAGATTGCGTGTATTAAGGCGGCGATGATGCTTAAGAATGAACGTAGGACATAGTACAAAATTTCCCCAGCACACAGAATTTTTAGAGGCCTCGCTCAAAATTTTACTTAGTGGTTGTTAGTGGAAAAATATTCAGCTGTATTATTAGCCATACTCAAGATAGGCTTGCCCTAAACAAATTCCGGAGTGAGGTTCCACTCAACACCATTTAATATAGATGATCGTTTGTTTAGGGCAAGCTATATTTTTTAATTTATATAATTTTTCACCAAAATTTACTAACAAAGCACTAAGAAATCGGCGACCTAAACGAGGCCTATAGTGTTATGAGAGTCTAAGCATCATCGCCGCCTTAAGTGATACTTGGCATCATCATTTTGTACCACCTTGTACGATCATATCGGTAGTATAAAAAGGAACCGAGAAAAGTGATACAATTATACCATCATATTGGCAATATATAAAAAGGAACTGACCATATATTATTGTATATAAAAGTGATATCTCATACAATAATAATATGATGTCTCAAAGGAC
>Ga0214478_100402_pt1 | contig 25501 bp, 18 predicted proteins | sample M1_20Mar14CPVII9_2_FD_178001 | JGI IMG/M metagenome (GOLD analysis project Ga0214478, IMG submission 178001) | Marine eukaryotic communities from Monterey Bay, California, United States - M1_20Mar14CPVII9sort6BwellD7 | ecosystem: Environmental > Aquatic > Marine > Unclassified | place: USA...
TCATTCAATCCCAAGACAAATGATTCACACTCAATCTTCTTCTCCTTTGCACATCGTAAATAAATGGAAACAAACTTATCAACTTCTCCTTGCTTCATCTCAAGCACCTTTAATACTCCACTCTCAACGACCTTGGTACCGCGATTGACCGATCCTTCATCGCCAATACCAACCAACTCATGAATAGAAAGTACTGCGTCATCGGCGTCTCCACCTACAAAGTATTCCTTTAGAATATTTTTCGCCTTGTCACCGCACTCGTCTGGACTGAGATAGTCGACCTTCGACTTCGTTGGATTTTCTGCTGGAGCTTGAGCCTTATCAGCAAGTTTGTTGTTACTTCCCTTTTTATTGTTCTTTTCGTTCAAGACGGCAAACTTGCTGCCTTGTTTAACACGTTGTTGCACATCATCTAAGCCGACAGTAGATCCACGTTTATGAAATCCTTCTTTCGATTGACTCTTATGCAATGCCGTCATCGATGCACTACGATGAGGTGCCACAGAAACAAATCCATCGGCATCAACTTGAGGTTTGGCTTGTGCCTTATCCAATTGACGAACATCACCAGAGCTTGCATGTCTACTCTTGGACAAATTGCCCCTCGAGTTGCTCTTTCTCGCAGAAGCACGCTCTTCTTTTGCCACTTCCTTGTGAATCTGGGCCAATGTCTTGGCTGTCTCTTCCTTTCGCCTCGAGACCCAACCTTTCTGTCTCATCTCAAGCAAGTCTTGAAGCATGAATTTGATTCGATTGCTAACCTTGGGACCCTTCTCTTTCCTCTTACCAGCCATGATTTCGACTGTCTTCCAACACTCCGCGAGACTATTAGCTGCATCGGCCTTGCCTACACTCTTCATGGCCGCACTCTGCTGTTCAAGACTAGAACCAATCACAGTCATGAGTTTTGAAAAACATTCCAACTTCTCTTCATCAACTTCTTCTGATGCTGTATCATTCTTATCTCCGTGAAGTAGCATAGGAAGACAAAAGAGCATAATCTTAATACTGATGAGATCACCCTTGTACAGCTCACCAATGAAACGCATATGCCCGAGGTAGTGCTTCTTAATCAAAGTAGAATGATATTCAATTAATTCCTCGTCTGTTATATCCTTGGTAGCCTCTTTGATCTTCGTCGACGGATCCGTGTCAAACTCTTCTTGACAACGTCCGAGTAATATCTTTTTGAACTTCTTACCCTTCTTTAAACCCTCATCAATACCTTCCATGGGAGTATTGGCAAGTTTCAGACATAACCCAGCATACATTGCCGAGAAATGTTGCTGTTCTTGAGCGTAAGTGACGATGAGACTAACGGCCCCGGTTAGAGTTTCAACATCCTTGCCAATACCACAGGCAATGAACTCATCTGACAGTTTGTCAAACTTGGTAAGTGATAACTTATTAAGGATGAGTGTTGCCTTACGCAAGATCTCTTCCTTACTATCCTCTTCGGAAGCTTCTCCTCCTTCCGTATCATCCATAATTTTAGCCTTCCAACGAGTTTCTTCATTAACCTCAAGAGGCTTACAATCCTCAAGTGCCGGTGCAGTATCATGAGGGTGGGGTTTCTTTTTCTTCTTTTCCATTCGTGTTACATCCCCTCCTATCCGATCTGCGGCGGCTAACGCTTTAATATCCTCTTCCCGTGTGGGTGTATCCCATAGACATTGTTGAGAGGGCTTTGTCTCGCAATCTTCTTCCTCCCACGATGATGGGGGATTAAGATTCCTCAAACGCATATCTAATAATGTCTCAACATTGATACGTGATACTGCCTTCTCGGCATCCGTCTCTCCTTCTCCGGGTTCCAACAGATCCCTAGGCACAGCCTTTCCCCGTGACCAATTGGGATCGTTATCATTATTTCTCTGATCTCCACCGCCGCCACCTCGAGAGTTACTGCGATCATAATTCCGATGATGAGACTGTTGTCTATTATTGTTATTGTACCGATGATTGTTATTATTGTTTTGCCCTCCACGATTGTTATTATTATCCCTGTTGTTGTTGTTGTTATTATTATTATTGCCACCAGAGGATTGCTGCCTTTGCGGTTGATTGACAGGCTGGGGTTTTGCAGGCTTGGCAGCTATACTTGCCCATCCACCACCGCCACCACCTCCTCCTTGCTGCTGAGGTTTCTGCTGCTGGGTATTGGTTGGTTTCTGTTGCTGGGGGGTATTATTATTCCTACCACTATTCGACCTATTGTTATTGGTATTGTTTTTATCTCCACCCCTCTTTCCATTGCTTTGCTGCCTTTGTGACGCATTCCCAGGCTTCCCATTGCCACCACTTTGTTGCTTCTGTGGAGCAGGTTTGGGTTTACTTTGTTGTGGCTTAATGGGAGCAGCTTTCTTTACCGATTCTGATACTTTGCTACCCCATGCTGATACAGGGGGTGCAGCTGCCTTGGGTGGCGGCTGGGGTATAGCATCTTTCTTGACAGTCTCGGCAGAAGTAGGTTTTGTCTTATCGGCAGCAGTAGTAGATGGTTTAGAAGCAGTAGTAGATGGTTTAGGAGTTGCTTTTGTGCTACCATTCATTGAAGGAGAGGATGTGGTCTTCTTGGTATCCTTGTTGTCTTTGCCCGACGAAGATGACGACTCTGGGGTCTTCTTTGCAGCAGATGTAGCACTCTTTGCAGGTGCAGGTTTGGTAGTAGCATTCAGCCAGGAGGGTACAAACTCCTTTGCAGTAGCGTGTAGCTTCTTGTCTTCAGCTGTCATATTTTGATGATTGCAAAAGTATCAAATTATCCCTTTGCAACAGGTATTTGCACTTGATATGCCGGTACTATAACAAAGCTGATGGAATGTTCTCCTTTTTAGAAGTAGTATGTATACAATGTCTACTAGTATATAATTGTGGTAAGGAGATGAAAAATGAGTGGAGGTAAGTGAGTACGTATCAACAATAATTTTAATTCAGAAAGACACATGATGTGAACACCACTAAAGTTTAGTAAAAGTGACATCATATATGTACTCACCAATAATGTATATTCTATCCACTGTATATATAATACTCTTTTATTGCTTGGGTTTATTTCACTTCACTACTTCAACATTTGAAGGAGTGATAAGTTGATAGATAAACCATCCATTTTCCTAAGCGAATGAATAGCCAAACGTTTTTGTGACATGTGGCGCGGTGAGACATCAGTAGAAGAGGTAAAAAGGAGGGAAAGAGTCGTCCTTGCTGCTATGTAAGCACTGCACCTATTAGAGAATAGCTTTATTAATACAATGGTATGTGACATAGATAGAAGGCCCAACTTAAATTAGTTACTGGTACAAGAATAGTGCTGCCGTCTTCAATTTTGACTACCTACATTCTCAATCACCTGTCTTAACTCTTTTCTGTTCAGGTTCATCTTGTGAATCTAATGGGCGCTTGGTAGCAGTATCTTCCAATGGCTTGAGTTCATCATCTGCGCCACCATCCACTTTACTAGGATTAGTCAATTCAAGCTCAACATCAGTGGGCAAATAAGAAAAGAAGACCTGACTAGCCGATGACTGGATCTCAAGACGATAGATCGCATCTTCCGTCATATCGAGTGATAAATTGCGTAGTTGATCAAGATCCTTCAATTTCAACTGTGAGCATTGATAAAGATTTTCAAGACAATCTTCCTTTATCATCTTGGCCAATGCATCGGCACATTGTTCCACAAGTGGTGGGATAGCAAAGAAGTTGTACAAGTCTGAAACATTCTTTCTGCATTCTTCCTCAAAGGTCACATTATCAATCTTTCCCTGGAGCAAATCTTTCAAAGAAGACACAATACTTGAATAGAAGCTAGACTTATCAGCAATACTCTTTGCCTGATAAAGCATAGTGACAAGTAGGGTGTAAAGACGGACAAAGAGATACATCTTCTCCGTTCCGAAGAGTACTTGAATATCATCTGACATCAATTGTGATGCATTATCGTCAGCGCTTGTATCAATATCAGAACCTGACCTTGGAGATAGCACTGATTCAATAGCATCCTGCAAGACATATCCAACACCAAATGAAAACTTGACAAGGTATCGTACACTTGAATCAGTTGAAGAACCTGAAATAATCAGCCCATCCCCAACGGCAGTTCTTACTCTCTGGCCAGAAGTGTATTTGGAAGTGGAATCAGATTCAGTATTGTTCGATGGCAATCCAAACCAAGGCTTGACAAATCCATCCAATACCTTCCGGAAGCGTTCTTTGTCTGAGCTCGACCTGTCACTACTCTCGAAATACGCATCAAGGAGAGTAGCAGCATCTGAATGTGGCATGTTCTTGGAGACGAGGACAGATATATGTGGTTGGAAGAGGGCTAACTCAGGGTCGGGATTAATTAGATGAAAATCAGGAAGTATCATGTTGGTTGCTGGATGACGTTGGATTTTTGAAGGGTGCTCGGCAAATGACTTTGCCTGTTGACAATCATCTAGGAGCCTTTCGGATGTAAAGCTTAGCTCAATTTCTTTCTTGTACACAAAGCTCTTGGCATCAAGAGATCCTACTCATAAGACCAGAGAATACTATTAGCACTGCATCAAACTGGTGAAAACCATGGCACACAACATATGCATGTTATTACTCACCTGCTGCATTTTCAGCAATAATCCTCTTCCACTCTTTATTCATTTCTTTCTTTGCCTTACGCCATTCTTCGTTCTTCTCCTTGAGTCTCTTAAAGACGATGGGTACCACAACCAAAGGATTACGCAATAAATGCTGAAGTACCTCCTCCCCAGATTCGCCGTAGATGCGTGCAATCGCCCCAATTTGGATACTGTTCAATGCCTTGTTCCGAAGCTTGTACTGCAACCGACCAATCGGCTGTCCATCTTTCTCCTCCTGTTCCCGTAAACGTGTTGCTTCCTCTGCCACCGGTTCCAATACACGCATAGCTGATGCATTACATTCAATGGCCATATCCACCTCATACATCTCACCTTCCACACGAGATAGTACCTCCTCATAGACATTGCGACGTGACTTGACACCATCGTACATGGCATAATGTATTGCACATTCACATGCAGACCCAATGTTAAAACACTTGTAGTTAAGTGTGGATACTTCACCAGTAGTACACTCATCTTCACCAGTAGCTTTGGGAAAAAGATAGTCCTTTGGAAATGTCAAGTAACTCGGAGCACATTTTTCAGATGAATCAGCCAAATCATATTCCCGAAGCGGATATGAACCATACTTGCCCTTGAATTTCTTATTCTTTTCCTGTACGGCGAAGGGTCCTCTCCCAACAAGGACTTTCTCCAACTCAGATAGTAATGACAAGGTCGCCTGAGTCGCAACCACACTACCCGATGGATTGGGAGCATTCGCTCCGCTCTTTGGTGCATTACCCTGAATAAATAATCCACGCAACAATGAGATCAATTCATCCTTGTTTATAATGCCTGCACCATATAAATGTAAACATTTAATAAATTCAATGTAAGGAGTTATCCGACGGTTGTGCTGAGGCCGGTCAGGGAATAGATCTTTACGAAGGAAGTGTGCCTTGACATGTTCAAAGAATGCCGTTTCAGATGTCTTGGGCTGTATCGGTGCTAAAGGAATATTCGTTGGACGGCCAAGAAGCTGGGCTGATTGCGTAGTACTCAACTCATGTCGGCGAGGAGGACGGACGGGATCATAACTCACCACACCATGCACGGCCCCACGAGATATCTCCTTCTCACGATCCTCACTCCTACCCTTGGTGGCACCAAATGGCACCTTTACAACATGACTGGGAATACGTGGTTCCTTCTTCTGTGGAGGTGAGGAGTTACGATAACTGGGAGAGGCAATTGGTGGGGGAGGCAATACCATACTTCCACGTTGTTGACCCCTTGGATTAATACTTCCAGGTGTGGTGATTGGCTGCTGTGAGGCAGCACGGGACGCTGCCAATGCTGCCGCTTCTCTAGCCGCCGCACGTTCTTCGGCCTTCTTAGCTGCCACATCCAACTGTGCCTTCGCCTGAGCTTGGACTTGATCGGGTAAAAAGTATGTAAACTCTTTGAGTAAATCAGCATGATCTGCAAATAATAATGACACCTCATCAAGCACTTCCTTAATACCACGCTGTTCCTTCTGATATGTATGTAGTATTTCCAAGAATTTGCGATAGATTTCAGGATGGGCTGCAAATCGTTTCTTAATAGTTGTGACATAATTAATTGCATGATCAAATTCCACTGGTTGTTTCGACGAATCTGCCAATTGAACTTGTCCCTGCTGTGGAGGGGGTGCCTATATATGTTTATGTATATATATGTGATATAAGATATGAATATTTTGCAAAGAAATGATATGACGTAAGATATGCTCACATCATAAAACAACCCATTGCAGCAATAATAATCTAATAACTACTTGCCTTGAGACCTCCAGAAGCAGTAGTAGTTGGTCGCGTCGTATTGGGATTTCCGCCGGGGATTGGACCTGGTCGGCCTAGAAGATGCGCGTTTCACAGTTTATGAAGATGAAGAGAGATGATAGTAACTATGTTAGAACATGTGGTTCGCAGAGGCAATCAAATAAAGATAAATGATGGCCAGATGAAGCACTCAGATCACCAACACTTCATATTAAACACATAATAACACAAGACAAAACAATACAAACGCGGACTTTCCTGGAAGTAAAGTTCCTGGCAATGGCGCAGGGTTGATCCGTGGCTGTGGAGGGGGTTTGAGGTTTGAACCTCCACCGCCTTGTCGAGGACCTGTTTTATATGTATGGAAGAGAATATTTAAGTCAGTAAGTAATGAAGAGACAAAGAAAAGTAACAAGAGAAGATTACATACCAACAACAGGCGGCCGCATCTGTCTCGCAGCACCTCTTCCCATTCCACCCTGTTGGTTGTTACCCCGTCCTGCTGCCCCTATATTATTAATATATTATATAAGTGAGAGGGGGTATTATAAATTTTAGTAATTGACATAAAGTACACATCATATGCACAAAAATAATTCAATGAATTTAAGATAAACTATATCCATATAATGAGAAACAACAATGATCTTACCTGGTGCAGGACGTAAATGCACTGGCTGAGGAATACCCCCTGGTGGTGGTGGAATATTAATAACACCACTTCGTCCCGGTTCACGATAAACAGGCCATGTGCCACCATCTAGTGGCAATTCAATTCGATACCCCTCGGGTAAAAATGTATTAAATCCCAACACCAATCGTTTATTACCATGGAATAATGATGCAACACGACGAATAACACCGGGCGTATCAATTGCCTGGGATTTAAATGTTTTCATAATATCAAGAAATTCATTGTAGATGTGTGGACGATCACCAAATTCAATTTTTACTTGATCAAGATACATTAATGCATCCTCGACACGTAATTCTCTCATAGTGATTAAATATTGATAGTATTAATAATAATCAGAGTACAGTAGTAGGGATTTATCTATACGATATCAGAGATGGTGGTTATAATAATATTGAGATGTGCCTCTCTAATCTCTATCTCTATCTTGTGTGTGGTGTCTCAGTGATATATTTTTCTAATTGCAATACCTGTTTGTTTTAATTCCACACTACTACAAAACTAATAAGAACGTAATACAGCAGTGATTTATAGCAATATATAAGGAGGTATATGATTGATGTCTCTAGAGGTATTGCAATAGTACCATTCGTAGAGTCAAAGACGAATGTTGTTTTAGCTTAGCTGGATATGATGACAATTTCTCAGTTCGGTATCCTTTTTTACAAACCTTCTGCCTGATATCGTAGCTAGGTATTGGATGTGCCTTGTCTTTTGTGTTAAGCCCTAGCAATTATAATAACAGGGGTATGTCATCGCCAACGGTGGCATCAATCACACCATCTACGGAAGAACAAGAAGAAGAAGGAGATCTTAATGACGACGAATCGGAAGAATACACACCCTTGCAGCCCGACGACCTGGACAAAAATTTGCTGGACAAGTTAATATCACTAATTACCAAGCCTTTTTGTTTATAATAGATCACACATATAGTTTTAAATCTCTGTTAACAATGTCTACAATAGACTACTTCTCTCTTCCAATCTCTTAATGCTTCAACTTCTTTGCTGGTCTTAACTCACTTTCATCGTCACTATCTCGAGTGAAGGAAGTGACAGAAGAGTTCATTGCCGATGGCTTTGACGTTTGAGATGTATTCTCGTTATCTGAATCTGCAGCAGGCTTTTCAGCCAGTTTTGCCGTTTCTTTTTTAGCCATTGCAAGCTTTTCTGCTTTGGCTTTGGCTGCATCATCACATTGCTTTTTGTATAGCACCTCGTCTTCCTTTGCAGCTTCTTCCCATCCATCTGGTCGGTCCTCTTCAGGCAGCAAGTGGTAAAATCGAGGACGGAGGTAAAAGGTTACAGATCGACCCTTGCCTTTTGTCTTTTCAGGAGGTGGAATACATGCAGGGCGATCTTTCGTGGCAACTTCTTGAAACTTCATAGTCACTTGACGAGCAGATACTGATTGATGGTTACGGGCAAATCCGTTGATTATCTCCACCCTCTGATTAGAGCCATTGGCTCCAATCAAGGCCGCAAACTCTGGTAATAGGCTGTCGGGCATTGACATTGCCTTGTTACCTTTTGATATGCCTTTGGCTCTCTTGCGATCAGGTGACTTGCCCATTCCATCACTCCATCCCTTTTTTCTTCCTGGCTTCTTACGATCCTTGACAGGTTTGTAAACCTGTGATGGCTTCATTGCCTTGATTTCTTCATACGTAGGTCTCTGCATAGGAACATGGATCATTTCCTCCTCAATCATGTCTCTTCTTATCCTTCGTCTATTCGCACAAATCTTCCTTGTCATCGGGTCAAGGCAAAATTTGCACTCACCGCATTCTGGAATGGCAAGACAAGCTTTATTAATCCTCTCCTCAAGGTCCACGCCATAGCCTCGGCCTGATCTGTTAAGAGCCGCCCTTGGACCTCCCGCTTTGAGAGTAATATGCGAGTAATTGACATATTGATCACCTGCATAAATTCGCTCCTTCGTCTCTTCAGCTAGTACATGGCACCCTCGCACTTGAGTCTCAATCTCCCTCAGTCCATCAATACAGAGTTGCCATTCTTTTAGATATCCATCAAAGCCGTCTAATCCTTTCTTCACATACGAATGAATAGGTGGGGTGGGCTCTCCTTGTAGCTGCATCATCTTTGCCTCGCTCTCCCACGCTTCCATACTTCGCACGGATTCCAAAAGAGATTCAGCTTCCTTAACGGCTGCTGGCTTTTGTGCACTGAGCTTCTTCTGCCTAGATTCTAATTCCTTTTCCATTTGACGCATACGATAATCACAACGCTTGGCAATCGCATCAATATTCATACCCTGTACTGTGTGCTGGAATAAGAGGCTTGTATCATTACGAATCTCTTCTCGGATAGCGTTCCAATTTCCATATCCATGTTTAACAACACCACATAGAATTGCACGGTCCTGTTCTAGTGAGAAATGGGTGGTACCCTTATTGGCAAATGTCATTTCATTTTCAGGATCGTCAAATGTCTGAACAAACTTATAAAGCAACTCCTCTTGGAGACGCTTCTTAACAATCTTTGCTTCTCCCTTTTCGATTTGTGATGAAACACGTGCCCATTCGTCAGGCTTCAATTCAGTAGGACCATACTCCCAGAAGGCTTTTGAGTAAGCCTCAATAACGTCAACAGGCATTCCCATCTCAAGAGCAATGTTAGCAATATCATCTCGGCCGTAGGCAGTCGTTGCCTTAACGAAGTGGAAGAATTGAGACTTTGACCAATCACCAAACCCTTCGGCAAGTAGATCTAATTTCTCTGTTCCCAGGTCGTCTGCTCCCTGTCCCATTGGAAGAATTGTTCTCTTCTCTACCATTACTTCCATAGATGGCAAATGCCCGATATCTTTCAAGTTGGCAAACATTTCAAACTCGAGCTTGGATATTTCTAATAATCTTGCTCTATTATAAAACTGATGATCCTCCATAACCGGTAAACGAAGCACCTTGGGTAACCTGACCTTTCGATCCTTAATTATCATACTTTTTGTAGGCTCAATTGTGGCGTTATATGTGGTTGGAACTCTCCTCTCACGCTTTCCGACTGAATCGGCAGCAAGAAGTCGTAACTGTTTCCTAAGCTCGGCATCAGCATAATCAACACCCTCAAAGTTTTGCGCTGAAACTCCTCCGTCCAAGCGGAAGTCTAACATATCTCCCTTCTCGGCCTTTGAGAATTTGTCTGAGAGCTCCTTCGTCTTGGCCTTACCACGCTCAAGGATGACATCAATATCATCATCGGTGATGGTAGACTCTTCAGATCTGAAGACGGCGTCTGCCCCAAATCGGACTGCGGCCATGACATCTTCTTTTGATAGCTTGTCCTTCTCTTTCAACCTTCCTTGTTGCACAACCATTGCATCGAGCTTGAGCTTCTGCTGTGCCCTTTCTACAATCTTTTCTTCTACGGTACTCTCCGTAACCATACGATAAACTGACACTGGTTTCTTCTGGCCTATTCTATGCGCTCGATCTTGGGCTTGCAAATCTGCCTGTGGATTCCAGTCTGAAAGAAAAGAAAGATCCATTAGAAAAGGTGAGTAATAATAAATCAAAGGTGATGTGAATACGCATTACTATATTAGACGTACCTGAATCATACAAAATGACTGTGTCTGCAGTCTGAAGATTAATACCCAATCCACCAGCTCTCGTTGAAAGAATGAAACAAAACTTCTCACTATCTGGAGCATTAAACGCGTCGATACCCTTTTCTCTATTCTCATGGTCAGTATTACCATCAATACGACAATACTTGTATTGACGCATGACCAAAAAGTCTTCCAGGATATCTAGAATACGTGTCATTTGTGTAAATATCAATACACGAGATCCACGCTCCTTTAACCTCTTTAGAAGTTTATCCACCATATTGAGCTTACCACAGTTATCAACCAAGTGTTCTCCCAGTGGAGGCAAACTACGATCCTCCTGGCCCTCAAATAGATACGGGTGGTTACAACACTTACGAAGCTGCATAACGATGTTGAGGATGGCAGTCTTACCCGAGTTCGTATTCTTGCCCGTGATTGCCTCAATATCACGAAGTAATAGACTTTTGTAGAGTTTCTTTTGCATTTTGGACATCCCCACCATGACTAATGTTTCTGTCTTCGGCGGAAGCCCCTTGGCTACGTCAGCCTTCAATCTACGAATCATGAATGGACGGAGAATACCATGAAGCTGTGTGATCATGGTCTTTTTGGCATCGGCATCATCAATTTCTAGGCTGTGAAGAAGTTGTGGGGGTAAGGTATGGAGAAGGAAGTAATTGTTAGACAATACAAACTAATTTCACCTCTCATGCAACACACTAACAAATATAATCATATACTTACTTGAACCACTCGTCGAATTGATCAGATGATGAAAAAATATCTGGTAAAAGAAAGTTCAGGAGCGCCCACAACTCATGCAAGTTGTTCTGAAGAGGGGTACCTGTCAACAGCAACCGGTATGCAGTGTTGAATTCCCTCACGGTAGTACTAAACATACTAGCCTCATTCTTCAAACGATGGGCTACAAAAAGGAAGAAAAGAAAAGTTTGGTGAGCAAAGGGTAAACCAGCTTCACGACAATCTTCCCCACAAACTTAGTCTTCTCACCCTCATCAATAACTAAATACTTCCATGCAAAACGACTTAATGCCTTCTTCTCGGTGTTGCAAACTTCATATGTTGTAACACAGACATCCCAAGCACGTGGATTATCTGAATTATCATCTTCCATTTCTCCCGTCTCTTCATTTAGGACTTGCTTGGTTGGTCGTTTCCCATCATGTGCTGCTGCCTCATTGGTAAAGTACTCATCTACTAACTCCTGACGCTCTTCCTTGTTACCATGAAATCGAATAACTCGTAGGGCAGGACACCAGCGGTTAAGCTCATTCATCCAATTGGATAGTGTACTTTTCGGCACGGCCACGAGATGTGGACCCTGCACTTTCAAATACTCATAATGATATGCCATGATGGAAATTGATTGAAGAGTCTGTGATGGATGGGGGGAAGGCAGAGAGAAAAATGCGTAAATGTTAAAGATGAGATTAAAACAAAGTCAAGTCATAATATGATGCACTTACTTTTCCCAAACCCATTTCATCAGCCAGAATACCATTCAAACCTTTCTCAGCCAAATGGATCATCCAATTTAAGCCCTCCAACTGATATGGTTTCAACGTTCCAAACTTGATACAATTCGGCTGCTTGGTTAAGAAGGTATGCCTCTCAGTCTCTTCCTCTTCATCGTCATCATCCACTGCCTCACCCTCGGGAGCAGGTTCATCTTTCTTGGGACGGCCTTTCGGACGGCCTCCCTTCTTTTTGTTTTTAGATGGACTATGTTTCGATTGATACTCCTCACCCCCCTTCTCATCTTTGGTATCTTCGTCTACTTCCTCAATACGTGATTTACCAGCCTTTAATCTACCAAATATCTCCGACTGACCTAATAAATACTTCAATCGATCAGCAGTCTTCTTAGTAGCCACCTTATCCAGTTTCTTATGCCTATCTGCCACGGCCTTTTCCTCGGCATCTTTCTTCCGCTGTCTTTCTAACTTTTCAGCACGTTTAGCAGCCTTGGCAGCCTTACGTCTTTCTTTCTCTTCCTCGGTTAATGCATTATATAATTCCTCTTTCCGTGCACTTTGTTTCGCCTCACGTATTTCACGTTCAGCATCCAGTTGAGCACGTGCACCTCTTCCCCCGCGGCTTAATACTTCTCCCTCACTGGGGATTCTATTCTTTTCCATACGTTCTTGTTGTGCCTGGTATGCAGCTGCATCGGCCTCGGCTGCCTCACGGTTATACCGTTCACGATCAGCAGCCTCCTGATCCAAGTATGGTTGTCTTTCCTCATCAGATAATGCTTTCCAATTGATACTTAGTTGTTGCATTGCATCTCCCATTTTACCAGTATCTTTCATCAGACTACTGAGACAATCTGACTGGTAGAACATGAATGCGGTTTTAGCACGTGCGGGTGGCATGGTATATAATGTATATTATTGGTTGGCTAGTATATAAAATTATCAACTTATGGAGGAAGTATAGAGCAATGCTATATTTTGCTTCTATGCAAATGGGTAGTGCGGTTTATAACAAACGCTAGAAATTTCAGATAATATATTGTTATCGTGTACCTTCGATAAACAAGTTGCAATCTTAACCTTTAGTAGGTATACCTGTTTACTAAAGACAAAGAAGCAAAGGTCAACACTTTTGCAGTAGAATTTACGAGAAAGGGTATCCTTATACAAAGTAGGTAGTAGTAGTGTGAGTTTAGTGGCGTGGAAGAAGTGTATTGACGGAAGTGATCAATAATCTCATTCCAGCCGACCTCTGCGCTTTATTATACAGCAGTATATCAGCTAATAATAACATATCACGTTTCGTGCCAGTTATCCTGCTTATAAGTATCAATCCTATAAAAAGATAATACACATCAAACCACACACGAACACATTGCTAAACACGTAAAGTCAACTCAACAAACCATACAGCAAACACACACAACCATGTTAAGAGCATCATATGTACTTCGCAACAATAGTGAAGTTAAGAAAGCCGCGGCCAATGTAACCGCAAGAGCAGTTAGCCGTGATGATTTAGGTACACCAAAGGCAATTCCAACAGCAACAAGAGCACCCGATGAAAGTATGATGCCATGGAATGGGTGGTTTAGTTCATTCCTGAAAGATAAACTTGGTGATGATAAGTATGATAAACTCCGTCGTATTGTATTATACAGACCAGATGATTATACTGGCTTTGAACAGATGCCCCGTCCTGCGACCAAGTTATCAATATCGGAAGAAGATCCTAAGTTAACTATGCAATTTCGTTATCCAAGTCCAGGCTCCCAACCACCCGTGTCACAACCTTCAACAGACCCATCATTTGGTAATGCAGGTGATGATCCATATGATGTGACATACTACAAACGTGATACTGGACGTCGTGATACATCCGATCCTACACAACAATATCGTGACTTGGAAAAGATTAAATTATCATTATTACCACAAGATGACCCGCGTGTTATCGAAGCAAAGGAGGAATTAGAGAAGGGACCTGGATCAAGTCCGGGTAATAAGGGAGTGTTTGCTACCGGTAAGAGTGATTATGATACCAAGGGTGGATTGAGGGCTACAATGAGCACTAGTTGGGAAGCAACCGAGGCTAGTTTGGATAGTAATATGCCCGATCATTTGCCTACACCAGTTTGGATGGCAAAACAAGATGAAATTATTAAATGGTACGAGGATCGTGATTTACCTGTTGCAATTGGAGGAACTGGGTTTGGTACTGTTCCAACCCATGCTAGGATTGCTCGATGGTAAATTATATTGTGCAGGGGTATTGAGGTATTTAGGGGGGGTTATGGTGTGTATGATAAGGGCAAAGGTATACTGTAAATTATTACTAATGATAATTGGGAGCGGTAATTATTTTGTTGTATTCACACTTTGATAATAAACTAAGCTTTTACTTGCTCACTTCCATTCACAAATGCTTACATACTTATGTACATATTATTCTAATGAATCCAAAGATCCCTTGAGATGTGTCTTTTTATGGACTTGTAGTTTCAGATGTCTCCTCCTCTTCCTCAACTTCTTTGGAAAGGTCTTCTTCAGAAGTTTTTTTATCGTCTTCTTTAGGAAAGTGCACTGCAACAATTTTATCATACTTTATCCAATGTTTAGTTTTTTTGGCCAAGCCGTGATAATGGATATCATATCCTAGCACACCAAGCTTTTCACGTCGTTTTATAATTGTCGCCCGCCAAGGTGGGTGGTTGTCATTAAGTTCAACTTGGATATGATAGCCATTCTTAAAAAGGTCAATTGGATGGTCTTTAGCAAGATTCACTACACAATATTCAATGCTTTTCTGTCCTTCCTTCTTGATATGACTACTGTTTTTCTTCTTTGCCTTTGGATTTTTATCATTAGAAGCCAGTTTAGTACTTCTCTTTCTCTTCTTACTCTGATTAGTACTAATCCCCTTCCCAATTACTATTTTGGCTAGTTTCTTCTCGTTCAAGTCTTCCTCATCATCATCCTCATATCGTATGCGATAAAGCATATTAATACTGTTATAAGAAATGACTTTGCCTGAGAATGATCGGAACTTATCAATATCTTTGTCATAAAATTCCTTTGATACAGCTGTACCTACTCCATACTTCTGAGCTGTAGTATTGTTGTTAGTTTGATGCAACATAGTTTGATTCTTCTCTTTGGTGTAAGTCTTTTCTTGTTCAGCTGCTTTAAGTATTTGCTCTGCTTCTTTCATTTCTTTTTGGGTGATCCTCAGTTGTTCTATTGCCTCCTCTTTGTTTCTCATAGCTGTTTCCATGCTCTTTTGTGCTGCTATAAGCGCAGCCTTGCTAGACTGTTCCAAATCATTTGCACAACCTAACCTTTCCACGGAGATTGCATTATGTAGTTTAGCAGCCGCAAGACGCTCTTTTGCTTTTGTGACCCTGTGTGATGATGGTATAATGTAACGAGGCATTGTACCTAATAGATGTGTATACAATCAGAGTTCGATAAGACTTACTTTATTATCTACACATTATGAGAGAGATGGCTCACTATCGTATGCGATGCGCTCTGCGCTAGCAGGACCTAGGATTATATTATAGGGCGGGGTATCCTAAGGTATCCTAAAAATCTTTTTTTATGACACTCACGACAATCAATACACTACAATGTTTAAATCAATAGGCAAGACACTTGCTGATTGCAGATGTAGATGATAGATGATAAATGTAAAATAGAGTTATTATTTTCACATGCGCACACTGTTGAGAAGTAGCAGACTTTTTATTATATTGTCCTCGATATTAAATTTTAGCAACATTATAATGGCCAACACAGATCCACATGTTCTGATAGCTGGTGGAGGGCCAAGTGGTCTTCTTGCGTCGATACTTCTTAATAATATAGGCATATCATCTACAGTAGTTGAGAGAGCGAAAAAGCCGGACGAGTGGTGTTCAAAATCATATACATTAGTCTTAGGAGAAAAGGGGAAGGCGGCATTAGAGAGAGCTTTTTGTCTTGAAGCAACTACTGTGGGTACTGAAAGAAAGTTTGTCTACTTCTTTGATGGTAAAACAGGAGATACCAAGACTATTCCAAAACAGTCGTCTGGATTCGGTTTTACGAGACCATTGTTAGTTGAATGCTTAGAAAAGGAAGCACTAAAGTGTCCAAAAGTATCAATCAAGAGAGGTCTGGGAATATCAGGTATTACAAGAGATGATAAAGGTATTCTAGCAACTCTGGAGGATGGTACTGTCCTATCTGGTTTCTCGCATTGCATTGGATCAGATGGCAAATGGAGTAAAGTTCGTCAATCTACATCATCTTTGAATTCCCAAGCAGAAATGATAACATCAAAAAGCTGGGGAGTAAATCTATATTCATCAAAGATCCCAGAAGGATTCGTTCTAGATGGAACTTATGTTATAAATCCGCCGAAAGAATGTATGTTTTACATTATAGTCTCGCCACTGCCAACACATGGTATATCCATCTCCATGGTGTGCTATGATGATACTCTTGAGCGCTACCCTTGGCTGTCGCCTCCATCAGATGATAAGATAGTTGATGGATATCATAGTTGGGAAAACGAGTACTCAGCAATGCCAGCGGATCTTCAAGCAGAGAATGAACTCGCTCAGAACTTGGAAAGCTTATTTAAGGAAACGGTGCCTGCATTTTTTCAATTGCTCGATCAAGAATGTTTCTCGACAGCTCGTATAAATAGAAGAGTTGGATGGCTCAAGATGGTCCAAGATAATCCTTCATACTCGACTGATGATGGAAGAATTGCACTTGTTGGGGATTCTATCCACGCTATGACTCCTAGCTTGGGCGAGGGAGCTAACACAGCGATGGAGAGTAGTGTCAAGCTTGTCGATTGTATTGCAGAAAGAGTTAAGCAAAAGGGTGAATCGTCTTGCAGTATTGAATCATTGAATGAGGGCTTCATCACATATGGAATGACACGCCCAAAGGAATGCATTCCAATCGTTGAGGCATCTGCTGCTAGAAGTATATTGAAGAAATGAGTATGAATGTTTAGTGTATAATAATCAATAGTTTAAATTACTTCTTTTTAGACTTCTTCTTCTTCTTTTTCTTTAGTGCCTGTGAGAGGTCAGTGATGTCGTCTTGTTCTTCTGCCACTGCAGGCTTGCTTTTGGGTTTGCTTTTCTTGACCTCACTATTCGTTTTTGGCACATCTGTCTTCTCTGTTTGTTGTGTAGGTTCTATCTCCATAGGCATTGATGTTACATCAGCTGCTATGTCTGTCTGTCCAGTTTCTTCGCTATCCTCTCTATCTCTCTTCATAGTCGAGAACTCGGTTGTAAGTTGCACTACTTCTTCCTCATCACTATCTACTGCAATTGATGGCTTTACCGCTTTTCCTTCTTCAAGAGGCTCCTTAACCACTATTTCAACATCTGGTTCTTTCTTCTGCTGTACAGTTGCATTATTATCCTTGAATGATGTTGTAATTGTCTCTCCTTTCTTCTCAGAGGTGATGTCATTAGTGTTTGATGATTGTGCAGATCGAAGTATGGCATTAAAAAGAGAGGACGGTTCAGTTCTTGTATTCTTCTGTGAACTTTTCTTGTCTTTATCTTCCTTGACTGATGCGGCAATATGCCCAGAACTATAATCAAGAGCAATTTTACGGTACGCTTCCTCTTCTTTATCTGTTTGGTCATTTGGTTGTGGTTCGTTGTCGACACCCATTGATTCATTTTCTGCTGCTGTAGCTGCGCTTTCAACAGTAATGGAAGGACGATTGGCATTAACATTCTTCAGCCTAGCCATTCTTTCTTTCTGCGCCTTGCCTTCGGCTTCATCTAATGCTGTTTCTAACAATTCACATATCTCAACACATCGACGTTTACCTAGCTTGGCACTTGCCATTAATTGTCGTGGGCGCAACTCGCATCCACCAGGGAAGTCAAGACAACACATTTCACCATATTTATTGTAACTCCAAGTTAGTAAGCCATCACATGCCAGTTCTTCTCGATCATAAGGGTCCAGTAATGCAGACACTGATGTTGTTGTTCCTGATTCATCTGCAAATAAGGCAAACGTTGCAGTTAGAGGAGTATGATGTAGAGGAAGTGGAGTAGGTTCACGATCGTCTGAATGTATAATTGTAGTTTCTTGATACCCTCCAGTGCCTGTTACCTCGTCAGTATCTCCCTCACCATCACCACCACCAATATTAACTTCTGGTAATCGGTAGTGCCTCAAGGCAGCCACAGCTGCCAAGATACAGGCATCTAAAGCATTACCCCCATCATCTAACAAACTAACATCAACATGTAATCGCCACACCCAATTTCCAGATTGAACACACAATGCCTCCGCATCCATAGCGCCACCAATCAACAAGGTACGTTCCAATATACGTAATATACGATTACTCTTCAATTTTTGTAGGTATGGTGAATTATTATCACCTCCGCCTCCACCACTACCCATTTTTCCACCATCCACTGCTTCGGTACTACTATAATTCGACACAGGTCGATCAACTACCTCATACCCCATTGATGCCATTGGTCCAACATCTACAGAGAACTTCACTTGTCCATCATTGGGTTTATCGGCGTTTGGCGGAGGTACTAATTCAGCTCGTACACTTGCAGCAGATCGCGTACCCGATGCAAATTGTACTACACACTCTGATCTGTTATGACATCTTGTAAATGATAAACGTATCGGGCGTGATTCAGATGGCTTTCGTCCATCAAGACGGAGTAACTTTGAGTTTAATGTACCTCGTGCTGCATTTCTAAGGAATGTACGCTCGGGATTTGATAGAGTGGTAGTATCATCTTTGGGTATTATGTATTGCATGATGTATCTATTATTAATACGCCGCCACTAGAAGATTAATAAGTAGAGATAAACTACAATTGCCTTACCATAGGTTTGTATGAAGTAAGAAGGGCACATTTAGGCCTTTGGGATTAGTGCGCATTTTCAGAGGGTATCGTGCGCGCGACGCACGTGCGCCCACATTTCCACATATTTGGGTACAAATACGTGTATTTATGCCCATATTTACGTGATTTCAGATTCTGCCTATCGGGTACTTTGAGCGCTCGAGATCGAGCAATTCGTGCGCGTGCGCACATGCGCACTGGCCTACCTTACCATTCACATCTAACTGAGATATTCCACTTGTAAGCAAATGCATGATATTTGAAATGGTGCAGCACACCAGCCATAGAAAATCTTATAGCATTGCTGATAACGACCATATCTTTTACTACTAACTCAAAAACACCAGGATAAATCATGGCAGAGGAAGCAGAACAATTCAAGGCAGCTGGTAATAAGGCCCTTCAAGCCGGGAACCTTACAGAAGCTATAGAAAATTATACTAAAGCGATCAATTGCGATGGTACTAATCATGTGTACTATTCCAATCGTAGTGCAGCTTATTTAAAGAAGGGTGATGGTAATAATGCATTGGAGGATGCTAAAAGTACTATTGCTATTAATCCTGAATTCAGTAAAGGATATTCAAGAAAAGGAGGTGATAGTTATATTATATATTTTTTTGTGGATTTGGAGGTTTTCATTGCAATGCTCATATCTTATGCTCATTAATAATAAAATATGTTTATATATCTTTTATATACATATAGCTGCACTCCATGCATTGAAACGCTACAATGATGCCATTTCCGCATACGATGAAGGTATTGCAAAGTTCCCCGATGATGCTGCACTCAAATCCGGCCTAGCACAAGTCAAGCGTGATAAAGATGGTCCTCCACCTCGTTCTGTCGGGTCAATGCCAGGCATGCAGAATCCATTTGGTGATCAGTTAATACAAAAGATTATGCTCAATCCAAAGACACGACCATACTTGCAGGATAAAGAGTTTATGGCCAAGATATACAAGTTACAACGTGATCCCAATTCTTTGACTGAGTGTTTGGGGTAAGATTATGTGTATGTGTATTGGGGAAATATCTATTTCAATGCTTATATTCTTACATACTCAACCATATTTCATGCTTATAAACTCATACCATATTATGTACACCTCGCATTAATGAACAGTGATCCACGCATCATGGAGGTATTGGGTCTATCGTTGGGTGTAGACACAAATAGAGATGCTGCTGATACGCCAACACCATCATCCAAACCTGCGGCATCGACAAAGGCTGAAGAAAAGAAGGAGGAAAAGCCAGAAGAGAAAGAAGAGGATCTTTCTCAGCTATCACCGGCTGAACGTAAGAAGAGGGAAGATCAAATTGCTGCAAAGAAATGTAAGGAGAAGGGGAATGAACTTTACAAATCCAAAAAGTTTGCAGAGGCTCTTGCTGCATATGATGAGGCTATTGCGCTCGATCCAACTAACATGACATATCTAAATAACAAGGCTGCTGTGTATATTACAGATAAGAAATATGACGAGTGCATCGAAGAGTGTCTCAAGGCAGTTGAGTTGGGTAAAGCCAACATGGCCCCCTTCGAAGATCGTGCGAAGGCCTACACACGTGCTGCCAAAGCATATCAAAAGAAGGGTGATTTTGCCAAAGCTATTGAAATGTGTCAAGAGTCTTTATTGGAAAATTATGACAAACCCACTGAACGCATGATGAAGAACATGGAGTTGGAGAAGAAAAAGGCCGATGCTGCCGCTTATCTAGATGATGATAAAGCCGAGGAGGCAAAGCAGCGTGGTAATGACCATTTTAGGAACAAGGAATGGTAAGATTTCATATGTGTTATATGTCGGTTTGTTTGTATAAAGTTTTCTAAACACTACACGTGCCAGGGGTCCTGCTGTTAAGGAGTATGAAGAGGCAGTGAAGCGTGCACCAAACAATGCACCAATCCGCAACAATCTCGCCGCCGCTCTATGTAAGATAATGGATTTCAATGGTGCCAAGAAGAATATTGACAAGGCAATCGAAATAGATCCAAAGTACGTCAAAGCCTGGGCACGAAAGGGTGATATTGAAATGCTAATGAAGGAGAATCACAAGGCACTTGAGAGCTTCAAAACTGGATTGGAAATTGATTCTACCAATGCTGCATGTAAGGAGGGATTACGCAAGGTAACTACAGCGATCAACTATGGAAGTCAACAAATGACCGAGGAAGAGAAGATGGAGAGGGCTCGACATGGTATGGCAGATCCAGAAATTCAAGCCATATTACAAGATCCTATGATGCAGCAACTCTTGAAGGACTTTAGTGAGAATCCCGATGCTGCAAATCAGGCAATGAGGAACCCTGGTGTTCGAGCCAAGATGGAGAAGTTGATTGCTAGTGGAGTCGTTCAAACTGGATAGGAGGCGTTGATGATATGAATCTACAACGGTGAGGCATTGAAAGCATACTTGATGATGGGGATACTTTGAAGTAGGTTGATAAGTTATTCTAGAATAGTCATTATCATTATGTGTCGGCGTTCTTCAATAGATATTATGTGCTTTAGGTGGAGACTAAGAAGACAAATCTTATAGCTTCATAGTTTGATAGCCCTCTATTGAGGTCAATACATAGACGAATAAAATTTAAAGGAACCTCCTTATAGATTAAATTCTGCATTTCCAACAATGACGGCACTTACTATTAAGGCCTTATCATCTCGCCTTTGTGTCAAGAGAATGTATTATTTGGCGTGATAGTGTAATATAATTATAATTATATTATAGCGCCAGTTGAGTTGTATCGGGTCGGAGAAGTAAGCACTAGCACAATTCAAATAAAATGACACATGATTGACACACCAACATAATAATTGACGTTGCATCAGTTAGTTGCAAAACATATCAATACTACAATCTCAGCCAGAGCCCAACAGTATACTATTATAAATATGCAGTCAGCCGACAACTTAGTAGTTCATGATACTGCTGATAGGGTATTAGATGAGGTATCTTCTTCTTCGATATCGATTGGCAGTGATGACAACAATGTTCCAAACCCACTGAAGGTCGAAGAGAACAATAATGTTCCAAACCCGCTGAAGACCGAAAAGAATAATGTAGGTTATACTGGATCATATAATAATGGACGCAAAGCAAAAAAAGCTATCACTTCAAAGAGCAAAACCGAAAAAAGTGTATCTGGAAGTGGAAGATGGACAGAGGTTGAACATAATCAGTTTATGCATGGCCTCAAGTTATATGGAAGAGAGTGGAAGTTAGTTGCAAACTGTATCCCTACGAGAACGTCTTCTCAAATTAGAAGTCATGCTCAAAAGTATTTGTGAGTATGTATATTATGGTATGATATGTTCACTTTGATATTAGATCACATCTTATGCTCATCCCAATTTATGTCTGTTATATAGTGCCAAGATGAGTAAAGATCAGCAGGAAACAGTAGAATCTACTGAGCAACAAACCAACTTATCATCAAGAGCTAAGCAGCAGAAGACAGTAGAATCTACTGAACAGCAAGCCGACTCTTCAAAAGAAGATACTACCGATATTGAGACTAAAGTTGTATCAACTTTGGCAAGTCTTCGTGATAGATACCAGCATCTCGAAGACTCTCTCCAGCAAGTTAAAACTCCAAATCCTCTTGTGCAAACGTCGTCACCAGCAACGGCCGCTTTACAACAAGAACAGACGACCCTAAGACAAGCAGCTCTGGTTCGATATGAAATGAAGAGGTTTACTGGACAGAAGAAGCAATCTGGCAAACAAACAGAAAAAAATAGCCATTGTGCCTTTGTATCACTTACTTCTTTTCCATCTCAGAATGGTGGGTTTAACTCAAGTGAAGTCCTTGCACTAAGTCACATGGGTAACTCATTGAAGAGAGGGCCTCCACTCACCAATACTAGCGTTAGTATCATCAAAGATGAGGAAAGCTTTAAGCAAAGTCTCAAGCTGGTACGAGATCACCTCGAACAACCAACGAAATTAAGGAGAATTGACCATAACCTTTGAGAGAATAGGAGTCATTCTTTCTTCTTCGTCATATATACAACCAAAACTCAGATCAAGTCAAGATTAAAAATGATGGCAAATAGATTGTCAATCTGAGACGCGCATATTATTCACCTTTCGTATCAAATCAAGCCAAGTCAAGAACAATTCTTAGGCATGGAGAGTGTCGGCTTGAAGATATTATATTTTGTATTTTTGTCTTGTATTGTAAATAGAACTAGCTGTTCAAAATGTGTACACACAATAGGCATGCTCGAAAGGTTCTGAGCTATACCACATGAATATAATAGAAGAGCTCAGATTTCTTGGGAAGAATGTAAAGTAAAACACTGTAAATAATTGTTACTAGAAAAAACGATCGATTGTCAGAAGCTTTAACTTATGCTTCTATCTTCTACCCCATATATCCCCAAATATACTTCTTTCTACTGATTTGTGTCTCGTCGATATTGTTGTAAATCGGCTATACTTGTCAAGACATAACCATGCTTTTTGCAAAACTTCTTCAGTTCTGGTAATCTAGCCATTTCCACAGGATTGTCTTCTGAAACAATTTCGCACAATAACCCTGCAGGTGATGAGCCTGCCAATCTAGCGAAATCAACAGCTGCTTCTGTATGTCCATCACGAGTTAATACCCCATTCTCTTTTGCCCTCAGCGGGAATATATGGCCTGGTCTGTGGAAATCACTTGCTTTGGCATCCTGTTTAGCCAGCATTACACTTGTTATTGACCGGTCAGTGGCACTGATTCCTGTTGTAATTCCATGCTCACTTGTTGCATCAACTGAAACACTAAAGGCAGTCTCCTTAGGGTCTTCGTTGTTCACTACCATTGGTGGAAGCTCTAACTCATCCATTCTCTTTCCTTCCATGCCTATACATATCACTCCCGATGAATATCTAATAAATTCTGCCATTGTCTCGGGCGTGCACTTATCTGCTGCCATGATGAAGTCTCCCTCATTCTCGCGACTCTCGTCATCTACAACTACAATGAGTTCTCCCCTAGCAACAGCAGCAATTCCATCTTCTACGGATTTACGACCAAAGCAATACCCATCGTCTGCAGCTTTCACACCCGTTTGGTTGGGATCGTCCATAAGTGCTGCTGCGATAGCTGCCGCTGCCATTTCTTCTCCATCATTTATATATGTCTCAGCCACAGAGTCTGTTCCATGATTCAATGGTGAAAGATCAACATGTTTGTAATCAGATGACAGCACAGAGTCCGGTGCTGATGTGTCTGCCGAAAGTAAGTCTCCAAAATTCATGTGGCTCATCCTATTCCTCTTTGTCTCTAGATACTTTCTATTGTGTACATTGACCTTTGGTACTACCATGGATATCGTCCCTGCTACATCGACACCTAACGCCCTAAGTCTTTCAATCTTTCGTGGATTATTTGTCATTAAACGGATGGAATCAATACCAATATCTGATAAGAGAGAAGGTACTACTCCATATTGACGTGCATCTTCCGGGAAGCCAAGGTGAGTGTTAGCATCTACAGTGTCAAGTCCTACATCCTGAAGTGCATAGGCAGCTACTTTATTAGCAAGACCAATTCCCCGTCCCTCCTGTTGAAGATAGATGATGGCACCTCCATTTTCTCGAATGTATTCCAGCGACATTTTGAGTTGTTCTTTGCAATCACATCTATTAATTGTTGTATGAGAGAAGATGCAGTAAAAGATGAGTAACTACGATAGATGAATCAAAGCAACAAAATGTACACATATGATGTGTATGTATATGCTCACCTCTGACTACGAAATACCTCACTTGTAAAACACTGATCATGAATCCTCACGGGTACCTCCTTTGCTCCACCCCTCTCTCCACCTTTTGCTCCAAATGGTGGTTTATCTGTACAATAGATAATACACGGCTCACTGCCTAATCCAGCCCCAGCACCCAATGGATTAGGCTCTCTCGTTGCATCTTCAAATTCTTCAATACGGTATGCACGAATACGAAAGTGCCCAATATCGGTTGGCAAATTTGTCTCGGCAACGTAGGTGGCTGGTATAATTTCATCTGCAAACCCTCCCTGGGTGAGTATAGTCTTCTTTGCCTTGCCTGGATGAGGAACAGTGGCTGCTGATGCTGTAGATAATGACGGCATGTTGCTAGTAGCTGCTACTCTTCGTCCATTGATCTGAGATTCTCCATTCAATGGACGGATTATCGGTGATGGAATCTCCGCCTTACCATTTATTTCAATTTCTCTATCTGAAGATCCTTTACTGTTACTGCTGCTGCTTTTGCTTTCCTCATTCACTGACATTGACAACGCTGATTGAGTAGTAGATGATGATGGGATACCATTGCCCTTCTTTGCAGCAACATGAGCTCCTCCGCGAGTTCCCCAAGGTGCTAAATTATTAGTCGATGGTGGTGATGCTAACGCTTGAACTATAACAGCTGCACATGTTAACAAACCGAGGAATACTAT
>Ga0214478_100406_pt1 | contig 25439 bp, 22 predicted proteins | sample M1_20Mar14CPVII9_2_FD_178001 | JGI IMG/M metagenome (GOLD analysis project Ga0214478, IMG submission 178001) | Marine eukaryotic communities from Monterey Bay, California, United States - M1_20Mar14CPVII9sort6BwellD7 | ecosystem: Environmental > Aquatic > Marine > Unclassified | place: USA...
CATGAAATATCAAGTAGCTCTAAACAAGATCGGGTTGTACAACAAGATGATAAGAAGAATGATTTGAGTATTGATTTATCGATAAGTGGTATGTATGCTACTGATAATACTGATAATGTTTTATCTTCGGGCATATTAAACTTGGGACTTGGAAATAGTAATCAGAGACCATTGGTTGTGGAAGATGAGATGGTTTCCATATCAACTATACATAAGAAATGAGCCATTGATTGACAATACTAGTGGGCATATTAGCTGTTACTCTGTTGACCCACGTCTAATACAATAGTCACAGTCACAAAGGTATACCAGATCAATAATGGCAACTTATCAAGTTACTTGATTGAATAGAAGTTCAACTCAGATTATGAACCACAAATAATAACGTAATGGACAGGACGTACAAATGTAGTACAATGGGGAATCCCTCTAGACATCAACCCCACTCCAAGCTAGTACAACGAGTCAACATAGACCGGACTCTAAGTAACGACGCAGATTATTTAGTATGTCTTACAATTATTACTGCAGAGATAATCACAATTTACAAGTCAAACTGACAAAGAGCTGCACCAAAGGCAGAGACTGCAGTGAATGGTGCCTATGAACAGTGAAGATAATGATTAGAGATGAACGAACCATTACTAAACACCAACAAGTAAAGTATTCCAACACATTATCAACTCACCTTGTAATCTAAATGAAACGTATCCTCTTCGTCAACTTTACCAAACTGCAACAGACATTCACCCTTTTCATTCTCAAGCTGCATATTCTTCACACTGGGTGTTAGTACACGTCCTGAAAAGTTGAGTCGATACTGTCCCTCGTGAAACTTGGGTGCTCGTGTTTGTACTGCCTCAAGATTGTGATGCTTCCAAGTTCCATTGTGTAAATGTTCCATGAGTCTGTTACTACTACTACTTCCATTATGGTCGTTATCTTTGCTCGTTGATTGCTTGGGAATGACAGCTTGCATCTTTCGTGGTGGTTGACCTTCCGTAATTTGTTGTGTCAATGCTGGAATATCATAAACGTAGGCAGCCACTGTCTCCTTCTCACGGCTTGAGTTGTACAGATTGTAACATCCCACCGGTTGATCTTTATCACGACGAAGCTTACCAATGTAATGTCCAGCCTTCTTGGATAGCTTGGCATTCATACCTCCTCGTAGAGCATCAAATAGATGATAGTTGGATGTTCGTGATGACTTAACCTTGTTTGCAATAATACTAACAGACTCTGCATCGTCAGTTTGGATTGATAAATGATATCTATTCTTACCACAACGAGTGACACAGCAATGAACAAAGCCAGTGCTTGAATGATAGTTTGATTTAGTCGGTAGGCCAAAGAGTGAAGGTGCTAATGGCTTGTTGGTAGTTTGATGATGATTGTTTGTGTCATTGTCATCTTGCTTTGGACGTGGAGAGGGATGACCAATACGCTGAGTGATGGGTTCCATCTCTCGTTTAGGAGTTGACATAGTTTGGCTGAGACTGAGACGACTACTAATTGGTGATAGCATTGTTTGTTATTTGAATGTGTGGTTGTTGAAAGTGAGAGAATGAGACTGAATTATACTCTTTCCTATTTATGTACATACATAGTAGCTCTTCTCTTCACACCTTCACTCTGCCTCTACTCATATCAAACACTTAAGCACCTCATCTCATCTCTATTACACGAAGAGAAAGATTGCATTGCTCTACAACAATACCAACTCCTGTCGTCTACTCAAACTAATACGCTTCTCCTTCACTACTCGTAGTAGAATGACAATCAAATCATCGTCCAACGCTGATCGTGAAGATCCACAATGCACTCTAGTCGGTGACGTAGGATTGGACAGTCTGAGTCTCGACCAACAACAACAATCCGAAGAGACGAGTACTAGTGAATCAAGTACAAGTCAACTAGAATCATTGTCAGATGATCTTCTACTCAATGTCCTCTTGTATTGTGGACCAAACGAAGTCGAGTCGAATGTTAAGCTTGTTAGTCGTAGATTGCAGTAAGTAATATGAATTGTCAATTGTGTTTGTCTGCTACTCTCACTTACTCTCAACTCACACATCATCATTCATATTCTTCACTTTCACCACAGCAATGCCACATCATTATCAACTTTATTGTGGAAGGAGTTTTGTATTCTCACTGGCAAGGCATTGGATGCTCAGTTTGCTACCGAGAATGAATTAGCATCGTCTATTAGCATTGTCGAGTCGCCAAGTGTAGTTGTTGCTGCAAAGGAAGACGAGGAGACGCAAGAAGATGGCGTAGAGAGCGACTCGTCTCTACACTCGTCATCTTCCACAGCAGCCGCTTCAGCTAATGACAATCTCTACAGACTCTTCTACTTTCGTAACCCATGTGTGCCTTTGGACTTTGATACAATCAACGAGGCATTGAAACACTGTCCTCGAACCAAGCTGTCAACTACAACAACGACTCTAAAACAACATTCATCATCAACACACGATTCAATCATCTTCTCCGAGAATGGAACTGTTGTGTTAATGCCAGGCGTTTATGATGAACGAGTTGACATTAGCGGTGAGCCTTGGAGTGTAGGACAAGCAACCTTTGACAAAAGTATTGCAATTCGTGCTTCGTTTCCATTGGTTGGTGCTACTATTCGTAGTCCTACTCTGTATAGTGATGATGATGATGCTGATGTACTAGACCAACCCTGCATATCAATATCCACTCGTGATGAGGAAACATTGGAAGGTGTTCAGAAGGGCATCTCTGTTCGTTTGTCTCATCTACGAATCCTTCATTCTACTCCAGGGGTGAGTAGTGTTCTTTGTGTTGCTGTCATGCCCTTCACTAACTCGTCCTCTCATCCATCTCAATCTGCTTTGACACATTCAATATATCAACTATCAATAAATGACAGGCTAACATTTGGGGTGGTAATACAGCAATCAATATTGAAGGACCACGAGCTCGAGTCATTATTGATTCATGTGTACTACAGAGTGATTCAGGACGTGGCTTGGTTGTTACTACTCAAGCTGTTTGTGAATTGTACCAAACTAGTATTATCAACTGTGCCGCAACTGGCTTCTACTTGGGTGATTGGTAAGATGTTTATCGGTTGTGATGCTTGTAATTGCTCATCTCTATGTAATCCTCACATCTTTGTCATTATCACAGGGGATCTCGTGCACGTATTTCTGGTGTAACATTGTAAGGAACGGTTTTGGTTCAAAACGACAGCCTACTTCTCTTGATGGTGACGATGAAATTGATCAGCGTCCAGTTGTACCAAGTGGCCATTCGGGTAAGTGTTCTCGTGAGTAATCGTCTGTACCATCGAATGTCTCACCCTTGTATACGCATCACATCACCTACCATATATTGACAGGAGTATATATTGAGAGTAGCATGTGTTGGGTAGATGATTCACTACTGGCTGGTAATTGTCTTACTGGATTGAGTGTTGTTCGTGGTGGCTTTGTTTCATTATCAGGATCTGACATTACCGAGAATGGTCAACAGGCTGCTGCTCCTCAAATATTGATTGAAGATGCTCACGACGTTCGTGCTACTAATAATAGAATGCAACAAGGACCAGTTAGTATTCGCGGTGGAGTAGTCGAAGGACCAGTGAAGAATAACTTCACTAGTCGGCAATTGGTAGATGATAAGAATGACGAAGGGCATGTTGTCAATGGAGGTATACTTCGTGATGGTGGTGGCGCTAGTTCATCATGGACAAGACGGTCCTTAGCTTGAGATGGTACTCATACACTAACCAAAGCTAATCATGTTCTAATATTGATTATGTACTGTAACTTGTTACTCCCGTATTGATATGATAATGACCGCTAATACATGTTCTTCGGTGCATTGGCCACTTGATCATTCTGTTTGATCCAATTCTCAACTACTTCGGCTAAGATCTGACTACCTCCACCACACACAATCTTGACTGGAATTACAAATGGATATGTTCCCTTCATTGCAGTTTCAATCCAAGACGGTAGTTGCTTGTCAAGTCTACACACTGCTTCCTCAGCGGTCAAGCCGTGTAGATCAATCATTATATCATCTTGTCTTTTACCACGACCTGCTACTGATGGCTTGGTTGTCTTATATAGATTGGATACCTCTCCGACTTGAATGATGAACTGTGTTTTACCTGCCTTGCCACTAAGCTGATCATCACCAAGAGGATTGTCTACTACTTCTACAGATGGCTCAATTGTTTTAGAAGGTGATGTTCTCTGCTTCGGTTTGGTCCGCTCCAAGTTCATTGCATTAAGTCGTTGTCGTATCTCTTTGAATGTAGGCTCGGCCTCTTCGTACATCTTTCCAAGCAACTTAGAATGCTCGACTTTCAACTCTACCTCCGTCTTTTGAATAACTAGAGACTGTGTCCTCTTCTTCTTACTCTTTTTATGTTTCTTGTTCTTCTTCTTCTTGCTTGTAGGAGATGGCGACTGTTTTGGTTCTGTTGCTGCTGTACTGGTTGGCGTGGATTGCACTATTGTAATTTCCAATGTGTCATCATCCTTGATACCTAAATCTGTCAGTGTCTTCTTTCCAATACTACTTATGAATAACATTCTGCCATTGTATTTCACACGGAGTGACTTAACTGATGTGCCTCTATCCTCTGCATACTCCGTTAGAAACTCTTTGAAATGTGCATAACGTTCAGCTACTTCTATTTGTGTAGTATATCCATTTGTGCACTTGATGAACATGAATTGTTCAGCTATATCCGGTCGATTAGAGTTTATATAGGTTGTTAAATCTGCCGAGGAACTTGTCGCGGAATTGTATGCTTTTCTGAATGTTGGTACCAAGTGCAAGAATGTATCAATGTCACCCTTGGCACTGATGAAAAAGCGACAAACTTGATAAATACCAATTTTCTATGATAATAAGCAGACAAAATATGAGATGATTTCTATCATTGTAAATTTGGACAGGGAACAAACACTTACCTGCTTCCTTGACTCAAGTATTAAAGCAAAGATGTAAGTGCAATATATTGCTGAGGCTGTATTGCCATCTAAAGAATGTCCAAGTGCCTCTTTCCAAGCAAACCCAAACTTCAAATCATACATTCGATCTAACCTTGCCCAATAGATGACAGCCTGACATATTTGTTTCATCCTTGAATCTGATACCCATTCATATGTATGCATTAGACAAAGTTCTAATGTCATAATCTTTATCCTATCATCGACATTCCCGTCTTCTAACGCTTTGAAGAGACTGGCCCGATCCTTAGGGAAATTTAGATCGCTCTCTTTTAGATCGGCCTTTTTTGACTGTGCTTGACTGATATCGTATGCATTGAGAGCGTCAGACAAATGTACAAAAGTCTCTTTTACCATCTTAATATCCACAGTATACCACCCTACTTCCCTAGCCCATGGATCACTGGAGTCTTTGTCATATACATGCTTGACTCCTTTCCACTCTGATTCTTTTACATGCTTTGATAACGCATACTCTTTGTCTAGAATCACTTGATAGTCTTCAATATCTTGTACAAGATCTCCACTGTCGAAGAGGATGCTGTACGTCCGACGAGGGCCATATCCGTCTATATCTTCGTACTCTTTGTATGATTTGATGATACCAAGCTCCCATGTCGGAGCTGTAGTTATATCGCTTTTTGAACATTGTTTTGCAAATATATAATTACCTTCCTCAAAGGTCGGTTTGTTGACTTTGACTTCATGAAAGCTCTCCACCATGATACTTTTCATATTTTGGAGCTTACTAAGAGTGGTTTGTATTGGTCTAACCAGCTTAGCGGTTGATGCTAGCAATTGCTCATCAGCAATTTTTCCAATTGTTTTTACTAAGAATGCGATTGTTTGCTCGAATCCCTGCTGGATCTTTAGGTGGGCGAGCATCACATCATGATAACTATCATCTTCCCCCAAATATTTTGACTCTGCAATGTATATGTTCGTTATACCCGATATATATTCCATTAAAGCATTCAGAACTCCTTCACCACTATACTGAAACTTGAAGGCATCGATTAAAACTTCTTTATCAAAGCAATACTCCTCCCCATCAATATCTCTCACTGTCCAAACTGGACATGTTTTAACCCCAATCGTGGATGGGGCATAGTCCACTATCGTACATTCAATACCACGGTGGATATGTGTAACTCGTTGATTAATCAATTTTCTTGGCGGTGTAACGTTAACAAAATCCTTACAATGATCTCTTATAGATGACACCAAACTATCGAGGTCATCCTTGTAATCGCCGACAAATCTTCTGATGACATATATTATATCCCCAGTTATCAATCCAAGTTTTGTCGGAGAATCCTCACATAACCTAGATAAGTACCCCCCACGATACGTCTTGAATTGAAACATCATATGACCGAGTAATAGCTGACAATTCTGTTGTGTAATATAATCTTCAAGGATACGCCCGATTGGTTCATTTTGATTGGTTTGTAATGTTGTAACTTCGCCACTTTCATCTACAAACTTGATAGATATAGGTGGAAGAAGAGCTCCCTTAAAATGCAATCTATACCCTTCTTTGATATTGAGATCACTCATTGTTTTTGTTAATATATCATTGGTTGTTAGAACTTCTCCATTATGTATTAATTGCAAACTTTCACTTGCATAATTCTTACAATTGCAAAGATAATCGCTTAAAAGTTTTAAAGGTAATTTATTGGTAACAGGGAGCTTAATCTCATCCCCCACTTCATCATTTACCAATAATATATTAAAACCAAACTCAACTGTATCATCCACGAGCATAGGTTCTAGAGACGGCATACTTTTGTGTGTGCTATGTGCCACAAAAAAAGTGCACAAGATATGTGTACCTATTATTTGTAGCTTAGTGTCACAGTCTTGCAAGCAGCACTAAATTGTATTTGGACTATTGACTACACTCGTTGTATATAATGATGGTAGCGTTCGATAGTTTGACTTAGAGACTGTTATAATATGGTATACCCTAAAGTGCACAATGTGTTTAAAGCGTTAAAAACTTAACTACTTATATGGTGCGCTAAATGTATACGAAGCCTGTTATTGAAATACTTATTGACATTTGTTTACTATTGCTATTGCTACGTTATCGTTGGAGATAATATTATCAGAGGGAAGGTATATTGATTAAATAGCGATACAACGGATATCCTGGATCTTTATTTTTTTTTCAAGCTACAATCGACATAAATGCTAGCTATCTACTACCGACGGCTCGTCTTCCTCTCATAATGTTCAAAGAGATAGAACAACTCTCTAACACATATTAACAATGAAATCACTAATGTCGTCATCAATATTAACAAGCCGTCGTCTAGCAGTTATCCTATTTGCTGCAATACTAACCTTTCTCTATTGTCGAGGATTAAAAGTTGGACAGAATACAGCCAATGAGATTAGATTAAAGAGTCAATTGTTTACTATCAACTCTGATACTGACGATATAGTAGATGTTGATGTAGATTATACACCTCGGCTACGAAGCGGCAATATACCCCCCAAGCGAGGTAGCTTCAATGACATTGAGATACCAAAATGTGCGCATCACATCTACCTAACACTCCAAAGAGACGATGACGAAACACTACCACCATGTTACGGTCTACTAATCCGTGATGATCTAATAATAACAACATATAAATGTTCAAAACACACCTATACATTTCATTTTAGTGGTCTCAAAAAATCATTAAAAGCTACGCCACATGTACAACTGAATAGCCAAATTGCACAACAAGTAAAAAGAGGAGAACAACAACAGCTTGGTGTATTATATACCAATCCACCATATCATTATTATTATATAAATCAACCAGTTCGACGTACACGAATGTTTCTAAGTGAAATATCCCATCATTCCAATGGCACTGAGGAAGAGTTTATAACATGTAACAATGATAACAAACCAATTGCACATTCCTTCCCCTCCAATAATGGTGAACTAATACCACTAAGTATATTAAAAGATATATTACCATCAGATATACTATGGGAATCTACAGATATAAACACAGCCGTAACATTAAGTTATAAACAATACAATTGGTATACAAAACCAACAACACAAAAGTATGAAAAAATTGAAATTAAAAAGCTCATAAAACCTTACTGCAGAGGACCACCCGGCTCTGTGGCATTTTGCAATGGTAAACGATATGATTTTAATGATGCAGCCGCCGAGGCATTCGAGGCATTAGATCCCCGTGGACATCGTAGAGATTGTTGGCCATATTATTATGATAAATGGTATTATCAAGAGCCGTTTAGTGGTATGAAGTTTTTAGATTGGTTAGATTTTGGTCCGGGAAAGTTTATGGATGGTATTAATGCCATGCATGGTGATGCCAAGTGTAAAAAGTATGATTTTAATCATGATAAGGTACATTACTTTACTGATGAGGAGCGTGATGACTATGAGGTATACTTTACACCCTCAAAAGATGGTAAAAAGTTAATTGGAAGATATAAACACAATGATGAATACATACCAGAGAGTATAGACATATCCGAACGTGATGACGAGGATGCACATCATTACATGTGGAATTTGAATAAAACAATGTATATTGTAGTAGATGAATTATGGGATGAAGCCAAGTATGGATTAGTAAAGCATACGGGCATCGTAGCCGGACAACCGGCATTAGCGGGAGGTGAAGTATACTTTAAGGAGAATGGTGTATTATGGGGTATAGATGTGTTTAGTGGACATTATAAACCAGGATTAGAACATTTATCTATGATATATCAATGGATGAAAGATGAAGGGTGGCCTGTCAATTCGATACATTGGATGGGATTGAAGGAAAGGGATAAGAGTAAAAGTTGGACGAAGGAACGTTGTGATATGATACGATGGCATAAGATTGAGATTGATGGGTTTGATGTTGATGATTTGAGACAGTCGTGTTATGAGTTGACTACAAGTCCGTATTGGACACTGATTGAGGATTAAGATGGTTGAGGTGTTGTATGTCTATATGTAAATGTAACCGATTGCTTATATGTTAGCATTGCATACCTATCATCTCCCCACTTTATGGCCGTAACATAATCATAATCCAAAGCCATCATTATCATCTTCGTGACTCTTCTCAAAGTATACATCATCCAATTCCAAATCCTCATCGGCATCGACACCTCCATAGGGTATAGCAACGGGCACATTCTCTCTAAGACCTCGAAGTTTACGTATCTTATTCTCTTGTCTAGCACGACGTTCACAGTTAATAATAAACCCTTGTAATGAATCCAATAGCAAATGTTCATACATGCCTTGCTGTTGAACACTACCCCCTTCGATACTACTATCAGTACCTCCATGCTCACCCAACATTTCTAAGGAGGCATTATCATTCCCCTCATGATATTTCGTCCCTTTCCATCCACTATTGGCATACAATGCCATATGATTATTATATCCATTTCAATACCTCGATTTTTATTACCAGATTGCCATAATTCCTTTGGGAATTTACGAAATTCATTTCTTAATGGTTTACATAATGTATCTGATATCATACTTCGGCCAGGTACGAGTGGTATAGTTTCGGATATCCATTGTGGCGGGGGAGGTTTTGTTTCGAGTATTGATATTGTTGTTTTCTCTTCATCGGATGTGACGCTAATGAAATTTGTGGATGGATAGAAGATATCGGTTTGTAATGCCAATAGCGTCGTTCCCATACCGAGGAGAGTGGCTAGTGATATATCCATTAGTAATCCTCCACCGCTGCCTTGATTTGCATTATTGAAATGTTGTTGATTTTGCTGTTGCATCATGTTCATATTCGTTGGTTGTTGTTGCATTGCATTTGGTTTTGGTATAGGATCAAAGGTATAACCTCCACTCGACCTTGTCGGTTTTTGCATTGATGAAGAAGAAGCATACTTGCTAAGTCCGCCACCCCCAAAGCTACTACTACCACCACCAGCGCCTCTAATACGTCTCCAACGTAATCCAACAAAACCAGCTACTCCACATCCTACTCCAAACAATAGCGACTTCTTCATCCCTTCCCATTCGTCTTGACTAAGATTTGAGAAAGATATAGAGAAAAAGTAGTATATTGAGATTCAATTCGGGCATATGATATGCACAACTTTGCAATAAAACCAAGAACCGAGATATGTATATTATATATGTATATTATAAACAGCATATGTATATATCACCATATATGTATATTATACACAATGTGATACATCCAAGTTGTATGATACTAATATATTGTATAATACACTACATACACAATACGCAATACAATACAAACAACAATAAAACTCACCCAGCCTCATCCAATATAATCTCTTCCCATTCATAATCTTCCGCAGGTTCCGGTGGTATTAAGAACTTACTAGCGTTAGCTAATATAATATCTTGTGAATAATCATCAAAATGATAATAGATTTCTTCATAATCTTCTTCGGTATACTTCTTTTTCTTATTATTAGTAAAGGGTGAGTTGTAATGTGGAGAGGGTGGTGGTTGTGGTATGTTTGGTATTGACATGATTTGATAAACCTGTTGTCCGACAAATAATAAGTTTTTATACAACGAAGTGGTTTACGTATAATTAGTCTTATTGGAGCCGTCAATAAGTATTGTATTGTATATGAGCAGTCGTATAGCAAACTAATAACATAAGCAAATTCAAAAATGAAGGATACCAGCGAGGTATCCTACTTTCATTTTTCTCTACTACTTCCTCTCCTATTTGTGTTGGCGTACATTCAAATATCAATAAGTATTGCATAAAGGGTTTCGTATACATTTAGCACACCGTATAGTTCAGTTTTTAACGATCTATCGAATAGTGAAGGTTTTGTGATATCAACTGGCGCAGTTTGTTATCTTAGTTCAAAAAAAGAGTAATCTTGTGCACCTTAGCTCTAGAGGTTATCATATCATACCACTATATACAGTCAATAAATATAGTATCGGGCGCTATCGTATGTAAAGAAATAGTTAATTGGTCAGTCTTAGTAAACTTCTTTTGATTTGTGGTGCACTCGAGACTGATATTGAGTTGCAATAAGCAATTTACAAAATAGTACACATCTTGGCTGTCGGTGCACATCTAGTATGCCGTCTCAAGAATCTGTGTTCGTGGATGATACACGTATAGTAGACTCGAATGATGATACAAACGTTGAACAAGGTTGTGAAGATTTTACAACCTTTTTCCGAAAGGAACGACAACGGAGAGAAGATGAGAAAGTTTACATTGACTTAACCAATGAGGAGACTGTAAAGTCTATATGTATTACAATAGTTCATATTCATCCGGGAGGGTTGAGGGCTGATAAGTACGAATGTACCATTGATACAAATGAACCTTTTTCGTTACTGCATGATGATCTTACAACTTGGGATACACGAGATGATCTGGAGTTCACTTATAAGGGCAAACTTACTAAAGACCAAATATCAAAAACCCCAATCGAATTAAATATGAAAGATGGCGATGAGGTATTAGCACAGGGTACTATTGTTTCAAGAGAGGATATATCGGTTAACTTTATGGACGAAGATGGTGATGTGGTAACCATACAAGCAAAACCAGATACATTGCTTTGTCACTTACTTGAACAGTATTCAGTACAGAAAATGCTCTCCTTAGTACTGAGTCAAATTATCTTCCATTATTCTGCACACGATGGAGAACCATTACACTATAGCCGTGTTAATACATTGGCATATTGTGAAATAGCATCGGGAGATATAATTTACGTACAGAGGAAACTGCAGGATACGGAAGGGCTCGACAACATACAAATCCCGAAAGTGAACACACATCCACCTGAAAGTTTTATAAATCAAATTATATTTAATAAAGTGAATGGATCAATAGTTGATGTATCCCATACGGAATCAGGTACAGTTTGGATTGCAGAAATGTATTATGGAAAAGATGTGAAAATGATTGAATGTACAGAGGAAGATATAACAAAAGGAATACAACTTCATTATACGGCAACTGATGGAATCGGGAAAGATTTTGTCAACTATTTTCTAAATGATAAAAGGCAATATCAAACGTCTGAAGTGAAACGGTTAGGTTTACTGGTAGATCAATTAGATGACATTGGTGATGTAGACGAATTAGTTCTCAGTATACTCAAGTTAGAACAAGAGATTAATAGATCTCTCGAATTTGATTTACTTATTGAACCATGGACAAGAGGTGCGTATGCTCGTACAGAGAAGGGTATATCGATCATAAGACAGGACCTGAATGATGAGCTGGCTGACTTGTCTAGGATAAAGAGGGCACTGCTTAAAAACAAAAGCACAAAAGTTAGTAAACCTATTATAGAAGTAGGTGAAGTGGTGTATGTAAGTAACAGAGAGGGCGTCCCCGAACGTGGTAGGGTCGAAGAAATTCACTGCTCTGACGATATTGACGGATATGGCCCTAGTCGAACGTATACCATCTTATTTGACAGTGAAGAACAGGTTGATATTGAAGACTATCAAGTGATGTTGGGAAGAGAGTACACATTATCAAAGAATATAAAAGAATCAGATAGGAAGGGAGTCCAACATGTACTTGATGAGGACTCAACCGATCCATGGGCAAGGGAAGTAGGGTGGTATACTGTCAGCATTGAGGAGGGCATAGAGGAAACTTTTGAAGATTTGTCTGACGCCCTTAAAGCATATGATGTCAATCAAGCACAGACCAAAGGGGACGACCTAAAAGAGAGTGATCTAAACCTTCCAAGGGATTGGAGCAAGTATTACAAAGCCAGAGCATCAGGAAATGATGAAGACCTGGAATGGTATGGGGCGACAGTAAAAGATCAAATACCACTGACTGCTTGTCTAATTGCATCATACAAAAGGGTTAAAAATCCATTCATGAAGGCAATGTGCAAGGCGCTTATCATTTCTTCTGAACCCAATGTAATGTTGGGTGGGTTTGATCTTGGTATTTGTTGGAAACAAGCCTATATGAATTATCTGGAAGGCGCTTATGATCTATTGAAGGAAAATTTATATCTTTTTGCTCTATGGCATATCTGTAAGCGAAATGTGAGTGGATTTTTCAGGGAATTAGTATGGATCAAATATGCTTGATCATTTTGTTAGAATTAGATATCTAGATCTTCTAACATACTTATTTTCTTAACTCTAACAGCACATAAACCCTCAACGGATCTGCCGTCTTTTCATTGCTGCCAAGGGCAATCTTGACGATTTCTTGAGCATGGTGCCTCTGATACGGAAATTGTACGAAGCAGTAGCAGAAAATATGATGAATTATCTACAAACCAATAAACCGGAAGAGGAAGTAAATGAATATATGATTATTCAGTGCACAAATGGATATACTACAGAGAGAAATATTGGTAGTTGTAATAGACCTATCAAGCTGTTCCTTACAAAATATGCGGAGGATAGAGACATATCAGTTAAGTCACTTCGCGTCAAATACAAAGACAAAACACTATTCATTAGTAGTATCGGAAAGAAGACTCCCTTAGACTTAGGTATAAAGGAAGATGACATATTGGAAATTACAATCATGCAATTACAAACTGAAACAACAAAAGAACAACCTAAACAGTCATCTCCCAAAGGCAAGAATAAGAAGAATAATAATAAGAAGAAGCATAAAAAGAGCAATAAGAAGAGGCCAGTACAAATAGCACCACCCGAGGATCTCAAGGGAGAACACTCCAAGCTACTTGGCAAGATCCACGAAGAAGCCGACCCTACATTCAAAGAAATACGACAACGACTCAATGCAATGAACTTAGAGCGGACTAAGCCAAAGCAGAGAACCTCACCTTCTAAAACAACGGCTAAACCCAAGGAAGTAGTTGACAATCCTCTCGATGATGGTCAGCTATTAGGCGGCAAGGCAGGTAAGACACAGTTCATTAAGTGGGTGAGGTATCAAATCTATATAAGACTACCAAGCCCTCAGCCGGCCGTGGTAGAAGACGAGATGATACTCTGATTGATTTGCATGGCTTGACGGCTGAAGAGGCGGTATACAGACTTGATAAGAGTCTACCAGACTGGGCAGAGACTGCGATGAAGGGAACATATCCATTTGTGATCCCGGTCAAGATTGTTTGTGGTGGAGGTAGTCAGATATTAGCCGAGGTAGTGGAGAATTGGATCAAGCAGAATGATAATGTGGCCAATGCACCGAAGAACATGTATTGACGATCAGAATCATATCAATACGGTAGTAACAGTTACTATACATAATCAATATTAGACCATCGTGATTAGCTACGGTTATATGTATCATCTCAAGTCAAGGACTGTCTTGTCCAAGATGAACTAGCACCGCCGTTGCCACGAAGCAGACCTCCATGAACAACATATCTTTCATCATCATCTACTAGTCGCATACTAGTGTAGTTATTCTTCACTGGTCCTTCGACTACTCCACCACGGATACTAACTGGTCCTCCTTGATGCATTCTATTATTGGTAGCACGAACATCATGAGCATCTTCAATCAAGACTGGAGGAGCAGCCGCCTGTTGACCATTCTCGGTAATATCAGATCCTGATAATGAAACAAAGCCACAACGAACAACACTCAATCCAGTAAGACAATTACCAGCAAGTAGTGAATCATCTATCCAACACATGCTACTCTCAATGTATACTCCTGTTAGTAGTTGTGGTAGTGCGATGAGTGTTAGGTGAGACATTGATAGTACACAGACGATTCTCTCACATATAAACACACATACCTGAGTGGCCACTAGGAACAACTGGAAGCTGATCAACTTGATCATCAGTAGAAGAAGGAGGCCGTCGTTTTGAACCGAAGCCGTTCCTTACAATGTTACAACCAGAGATACGTGCACGAGATCCCCTATTAAGGATGAAGATGATGAAGTTTGAGACAACCAATCGATCAAGCATGACATACATCCACAGACACATCTTACCAATCACCCAAATAAAAGCCAGTTGCGGCACAGTTGATAATACTAGTTTGGTACAATTCACAAACAGCTTGTGTAGTAACAACCAAGCCACGTCCCGAATCACTTTGCAGTACACATGAATCAATAATTACTCGTGCTCGTGGTCCTTCGACATTGATTGCAGTATTACCACACCATATATTAGCCTGTCGTGTGATATGTTGGTGTCGGTGGTATTGTGTAGAAGGATGTGAGAAGATGAGAGATCGAGTTAGATAGGGCATGATAACAACCAATACAACCAACTCACCCCTGGAGTAGAATGAAGGATTCGTAGATGAGATAAACGAATAGAGATGCCCTTCTGAACACCTTCTAATGTTTCATCATCACGAGTAGATATTGATATGCATGGCTGGTCTAGTGTACCAACATCATCGGTAGGACTACGAATAGTAGCACCAATCAATGGAAATGAAGCACGAATTGCAATACTCTTGTCAAACGTTGCTTGTCCAACACTCCAAGGCTCACCACTAATATCAACTCGTTCATCATACACGCCTGGCATTAACACAACGGTTCCAGTCTCTGAAAAGATGACTGAATCGTGTGCGGTTGATGAATGCTGTCGTAGAGTTGTTGCTTTAGTTGACAACTTGGTTCGAGGACAGTGTTTCAATGCCTCGTTGATTGTTTCAAAGTCTACAGGTACGCACGGATTACGAAAGTAGAAGAGTCTGTAGAGATTGTCATTAGCTGAAGTGGCTGCTGTTGCTGAAGAAGATGATGATTGTAGAGACGAGTCGCCGCCTAAGTCTTCTTGTTTCTCGTCTTCCTTTGCAACAACTAAACCTGGCGACTCAACAAAACCAACAGAGGATGAAAACTCATTCTCAGTGGCAAACTGAGCATCCAATGCCTTGCCAGTGAGGATACAAAACTCCTTCCATAATAATGTTGATAATGACGTAGCATAGCTATTGAATTGAATACGAATGGGTTAAGAAGAGATTTGTTGAGAGATAGTAGATCCCACACTCCACAATATCATTACATTTACTTACTGCAATCTACGACTAACAAGCTTGACACTCGTCTCGACTTCGGTTGGTGAACAATACAAGAGGACATTGAGTAGAAGATCATCTGACAATGATTCTAATTGACTTGTACTTGATTGACTACTCGTTGCGGATTGTTGTTGTTCATTGAAACTCAAACTGTCCAAGCCTACATTACTAACTAGATTACATTGCGGATCGTCTTCAGCATTGGAAGAAGATTTGAGTGTCATTCTACTACGAGTAGAGAAGGTGAAGCGTAGTAGTTTGAGTAGGCGAAGAGAGTTGGTATTGTTGTAGAGCAATGCAAGCTTTCTCTTTGTGTAGCAGATATTCTCTTGAGTGTTTGAGATGAGTACGATATCGAGTGTGAAGAGACGCTAAATATTAATGAATGTACGTAGGTAGAAATGAGTATCGATTCATTATCCTCTCACTTTTAACAACCAACAACTCAACCAACATAACAACTAAACCAATGCTATCACCAATCAGCAGTCGTCTTAGCCAAAGTATGTCTACTCCTAAACGAGAGATGGAACAACCTATTGTTCAGCGTATTGGTCATCCCTCTCCTCGTCCAAAGCAAGATGACAATGACACAACTAATCATCAAATTAACAACAAGCCATTAGCACCTTCACTATTCGGTCTACCGACTAAATCAAACTATCATTCAAGTACAGGCTTTGTTCATTGTTGTGTAACTCGTTGTGGTAAGAATAGGTATCATTTATCAATCCAAACTGACGATGCAGAGTCTGTTAGTATCATTGCAAACAAAGTCAAGTCATCACGAACATCCAACTATCATCTCTTCGATGCATTACGAGGAGGTATGAATGCCAAGCTATCCAAGAAGGCTGGACATTACATTGGTAAGCTTCGTCATGATAAAGATCAGCCGGTAGGATGTTACAATCTGTACAATTCGAGCCGTGAGAAGGAAACAGTGGCTGCCTACGTTTATGATATTCCTGCCTTGACACAACAAATCACGGAAGGTCAACCACCACGAAAGATGCAAGCTGTCATTCCCAAGCAATCGTCAACGAGCAAAGATAACGACCATAATGGAAGTAGTAGTAGTAACAGACTCATGGAACATCTACACAATGGAACTTGGAAGCATCACAATCTTGAGACAGTACAAACAAGAGCACCCAAGTATCACGAGGGACAATACCGACTCAACTTTTCAGGCCGTGTACTAACACCCAGTGTGAAGAATATGCAGCTTGAGAATGAAAAGGGTGAATGTCTGTTGCAGTTTGGCAAGGTTGATGAAGAGGACACGTTTCATTTAGATTACAAGGTGAGTATAGTCTCGATACTGCTTTGCTTGTTGTTCAATACTAGTCGTCTCATTAACTTATCGTCTCTATTCGTCATAGGCACCATTCACAGCGGTCTCTGCCTTTGGTGCTGCTCTTTGTCAGTTTGACTTGTGAAGAGTTGTATTAAAGCTACTTGATGCAAGACTATGAGTAGGAGGGGTAGTTTGATAGGAAGAGATCAATTGTTTCTACTATTGGTATACACTACTTCTATCATCTACACATGCTTATTAAACCTAAGCAGCAGCATCTACACACCCTAAGCTCACTTTCCGACTCATAGACTTTTAGTACGAAGTACATAGTGCTCTTCACTATCTTCTTCTTTGAGTGTACCATCTTGAACCCACCAATCATGACCCAGTTCCCACAACTCGTCACTTAATTGTGCACCACTCTGAGTTATTGCAAGTGTCATGGCGTTATGCAAGGCATCATAATACTGCCAAAGCGACTCCCATTCGAATCGAGACATATCTCCATACTCTTCATGACTCTTGTGTCTGTGCAATGTAGCAAAGATATCCAAACGAATGAGTTCATCTTGTAATAGACGCTTACTGTTTGATGACATGGGCACGAGGAACTTCACTACCACTTCTCCTGTACTTTCATCTCCATCCTTCCATTCTAATTCAAACTTCACTCTAGCAAAGTCAAACAACCACCGTTGAGGGATAGTTTCAACAAAACCATACTCTAACCACATCTCCGGTGTGCCAAACCAATCCAATCTTTCACCACATATACTACAGTGATTGTATGTGTTGAATAGCTCTTCACCTGCCTTGATAGGTTTACTAACTGTGAATCCAAGTGTTGAGAAGGTTAGCTCTCTCTTAATGTCGTCGTTGTGTGGATTCTCGTCGTGCTTGATGTTGTTCTTTGCATTATCATGATTGAACATATCATAGAACGGTATCATATAATCGAAGTCAGCTCGAGAAGTAACAAGCATGGAAGCAAAGAGATAATTAGGATCGTTGATCGAATCATCAACAGCGTTGCAATCTCTTTTCAACTCGTTAATCATATCTCGAACACCATGCGGTGGTAGCTCGTCGTACTCTATAATGGATTGTAATCATCAGCTCTACTTTCTGTAAGTCGCTCTTTCCGTGTACTCTTGAGCATCATTGATAATAGCTCTTTACCAGAGTCAGACCAGAATAATGGAAGATATCCGCTTGTTTGTGCTAGATACTCTCCATACGGAGTAGGATCATCTCTACTTAACTCATTCATTACTGCTTTGGTTGTCAAACAGTCGGTGCAAGTACCTACATCTTCTTCTCTCGTTAACTCCTCGGTAGGTTGTATTATCAGATGGGAAGGTATAGAACACACTCGTTCACCAACTTCCATATCCTGTGTAGCAAATACACCCCGATAAGATCCATCATTCTTGACTACCAATTTATCATTAATGTAGGCACCATTATCACGAAGCCATGCTATCAAATTTGTCGATAGGATATCATTGTCATCTTCATAGAAGTCAACTTTTGCATTATCACGAATCCATGTATTGAATTTGGTTGATAGAAAATCATGACTTGCAATATCTTGCGCAATTAATATGCAATATATTACATCCTGATGTTTATATACAAGCCTCTGCTAATGAGGTCAGTACCAACTAACAACTAACTAGAACAACTAGACTTTGATACATATCATGTGTGCATTTTTTTCTACTCATAGTACTATGTACTTTTCGACACGGCTGCCTTCAGCCGACGGCCCCAAGCTTTACCGTCTACCATTGATAGAAGACAAGGCAGTAGATTAGTGTGTAGCAGACTATTCCTATCAGCATATTGGTGCTGCTGCTTCTACATGTCATTCTATCCTCTTCTTCATCATTTACAGAAGCCTCCGAAACGGCCGTAAATCGTAACGGTCATAATTAGGCTTCTGTACATATGCTAAAATCAAATCATCATGCACCTCCGATAGATCCTCTTATCTAATTGCTATCTCCAACCTACCTATCAACATTGCAATCGAACATCTGTAAGGAGGAGCTTAGCCTTTCGTCGTCTATCGCCTTATGATGCTTATTAAAATCTCTTTAATCACGGTCACTCTCATAGGCATCACTTTTTGTGATGCCGCCGCTGAAACCACAGCAGACAATGATTTCTTCTACAAGGATGACGCTGATACCCTATCATCCAATCTAATTAAGTGGCTTCGTGATAATGGTGCCTATATTAATGAGAAATTAGTTGTTAAGAATGATGGATCATATCGTGGTGTATTTGCTACACAAGATATGGATGCCGGTGAACAATTATGTTCTATACCTTCTAATCTGATAATACAACCTACCGAGGAGTTAATGGAGAATGAAGATGATGTAGAGGCCACCGATTGTATTACAATCAAGGCAGTTATGAATGCTATCAGTGACGGCGATGATGCCACACCATATGGAGAGTATCTAGCAGCGCAAACAAGTGGATATCTTCCAACATTCTGGTCTAACTCTGGGAAAGAACTATTATCAACTATGCTCAAGAGTACACGGAAAGAACAACTCACAGAAAGTAGAGCTGATGATTACAATCCACTACAGCACGACGAGCTACCACCACACGGTGTACGAGATATGATTGATGAATTGAAAATAGATTGCAATGCCGGTGATCTCATCAATAATCCAAAGTATCTCTTAGCTGCCATGTTAGTTACATCTCGAGCCGACTACGATTACATGATACCATTCTATGATATGTTCAATCATAATAATGCAAAGTATAACATTCAACATGATGAAAGTCAAGAAAATGATGAAAGAGAGATAGTTTCCTCACATCTTGGATTTACTCTTTCCAAATCAATCAAGGCAGGAGAGGAGTTACTTCTATCTTACAATCGTTGTGATATATGTAATGATAGATTAGATTGGTTTGGTACACCGGAGATGTGGTTACAGTATGGATTTGTTGAATCGCTTCCCCAACGATGGTTGTTTGACTTTGCTAGAGTAAAGTTTGAATTAGAATGGAAAGATGGAGATGAGAGTACAGGAGAAGTGGCTGTTAACTTCCTCGTGCCCATGTCATCTAAAGGTAAAGGTCTATTACAAGAAGAGCTTACTCGTTTAGATACCTTTGCAACAGAACACAGACACAAGAGTTATGAAGAGTATGGAGATATGTCTCAGTTTGAATGGAAGTCGCTATGGCAGTACTATGATGCCTTGCACAATGCCTTGACACTCGCAACTACTCAGAGTGGTGTATCTTTAACTGATGAGGTCTGGACACTTGGCCATGTTGGTGGGTTCAAGATGGTACACTCAAAGAGGAGGATAGCGAGGAACATTATGAAGGGCATTATGTACTTCGTACCAAAAGTCTGACAAATGATGAGCTATGAGTAGTCATGGTCGTTATTATAGCCAAGTCAAGTCGAAGCAATATGAATGTGTATTGTATGTATATAATATAAGTTGTATAAAGTAATTTGATTCTTATGTTATAAAGCTAGCATTGAATACACCAGCCATTGAATTTCTCAAGTGTACATATTCCTGGGTGCATTAGCCACATTATCATTCTGTTTAATCCAATTCTCAACTACCTCGGCTATTATCTGACTACCACCACCACAAATAATCTTGACTGGAATTACGAATGGATATGTACCCTTCATTGCTGTTTCTATCCAAGAAGGTAGATGTTTATCAAGTCGATATACCGCCTCCTCAGCTGACAAGCCATGCAAGTCGATTATATCATCTTGTCGTCTACCACGGCCGGCTGTTGGTTTGGTCGTCTTGTATAAGTTAGATACCTCTCCGACTTGAATGATAAACTGTGTTTTACCTGCCTTCCCACCTAATAGTTGACCGTCATCGAGAGGATTGTCTACTACTTCCACAGGTTTAGTCGCTTTAGATGGTGAGGTTCTCTGCTTTGGCTTGGTCCGTTCCAAGTTCAAGGCATTGAGTCGTTGCCTTATCTCTTTGAATGCAGGCTCGGCCTCCTCGTATACCTTTCCAAGCAACTTAGAATGCTCGCCTCTTAACTCTGCCTCCGTCTTTTGAATAACTAGAGGCTGTGTCCTCTTCTTCTTACTCTTTTTGTGCTTCTTCTTATTGTTCTTCTTGCCTTTGGAAGACGGCGGTTTAGGCTGATCGTTTGCTATTGCTTCGGTTGCTGTGGATTGCATTATTGTTATCTCCAATTCATCCTCTTCCTTCATACCTAAATCTAAAGGTGTCTTCTTTCCAATACTACTCAAGAATAGTAACTTGCCATTAGTCTTGATCCGAAGGGACTTGACTGATGTGTCTCTATCAGCTGCATACTTTGTTAAAAGTGCTTTGATAGGCGCATCACATGCCACAGTGTATATCTTTGTTTCCTTGCCATTTACAAACTTGATAGACATGAAATCATTTGTATCCTCAGGCCTGTACTTACTGAGGTATTCCAAAGGTTGTGCTGTGGCTGCCTTATAAGCCTCGCAAAAAAGTGGCACCATTTGCAAGAACTTATCAATGTCACCTTTGGCGCCAATGAAAAAGCGACAAATTTGTCTGTAGTTCAAGTCCAAGTGATTGAAACATTGTGCAAAAGCAAAGGTATACAACCGTGTCTTCATTTGAACTGAACTGGCATCGAGGCAATGTTCATAGGCTCTTATCCAGGTGTGACCAAGGCTTTTCTTTTCTTCTAAGTTACCACCAGGATGTATGAGATAGACCAGCACCCTACCAATTTGTCTCATCTCGGGGTTTGTTAACCTTTCAACTGCAATTAAAAGGTGAAGCTCTAACGTAATATCTTCTCTTTCCCATTTTGCATGCCAGTCCCCTGGAAAGTTTACATCATCTTTCCACGATAGTTCTTTGTATTTACTGAGTACAGTACTGATATCCCTTGCTCTGATTGCATCAGACAAGCGCACAAACGGCACCCCTATCGAATCAATTGTTGCAACATGCCAGCCTACTCCTGTTGCCCACTTATCAGTAGTAGACACATCATCTAGACCAAAATTGACCCCTTTTGGAGAACCAGTCTGCTTATACCAGTTTGATGGACCCATCCAATCTGCTTCAGGGTGTTCACCTATCTCATGGTCTCCAATATTATCCCGTGTAATACCATTATCGAACTCGACCTTATATACTCGATGTGGACCGTAGCCATCATCTTCTTCATCGTCTTCCTCGTATGATTTGACGACGCCTCTTTTGTAGGTAATAGCGTTATTATCCGAGCTCCATTCTGCATTCACAAAATCACCTATCTCAAACATCGGCTTATTCACTTTTTGTGTTGCTTTGAATAATATAGACTTCTTCATTTTGTTTACTGCGTTGAATTGACTCTTAAGTCTTTCATAACAACTAAATGCTCGGGGGCATACACCACCTGCAATTGCTATGTAGCTTGTAGATTGCGTGGTTGATACAGAAAAGATTAAACATAGTTCAATGTCTTGTACAACCTTCAACACTTTGAGCATCATCTCATTCTTATCCACCCTATCTGTCCCCAAATTCTTAATGCCCACATCTAACTTATCCAATTTTGAATTAAACCCCTGAATCTGTTCATTAAGATACAACCATAAGTCTTGTGTGAATCCATCAATTGTAGGGTCAAAATAATACTGTCGCAGTGCACCGATGAAGGTATCTATTGGAATATCAACCGTATCATCATCAAGGAATAAGACTGTAAAATATCCCCCCTTTTCATTCTTTGTATACTGTATTACTCTGCCTAGTGTCCTTTCATTAAGAGACTTTGCAACCTGTTGACCAATAAAGCTGTACGGATTCTTGTTAACATATATATCAATGTCTGCAAGTTGGCTGTCAAACCCTTGTCTACTGACTATATGTTGTACTGTAACATGTATAATAATGTTGTTCCTCCCAAGTTGTTCCAAGGTCTCGTTGCAATCAAATGGTAGTAATGTATCGTTATGCCAGAATTGATATAATATCCGACTTAGTAAAAAAGGAGTTCTTTTAAATTCTCGAAACCATTCTAATGCTGATGCTAGCATTGTACCTGAGTGTACATCTGCACTAAATGGTGTAATATCACCATTTTCCTCTACGAATACTACAGACCAATCCGCAATACTTTTATTCATAGTATCAAATGCATCAGTAATTGATTTAAACTGTGCATTAATATCATCGATGGAGTACCCTTCAGGTAGATCAACCTTTACATGGTATGCTTCTTGTACTTCCTGTGGATAAAATCGCCACATCTGCATAGAGATAGTATTTGTGATACTAAAATTGGGAGCCGGATCAAGATTACCATATCCCTCCTGGAGGGGGAAGAACTCTAGTAATAATTCAGATGAAGCACCTGTCCAATCAACATTTTCAAATTCTTCTTGTTTATTCTCCTTCAAATCATGTAAGAAGTCCTTCGTTACTTCGGTCGCTTTGATATTAGTCATTTTTATGGTGTATAGAAAGTAGAAAGGGTGTAGGTCGAAACAAGTTCGTAGTTGTCGTGAGGATGGTACGAATTGCAATAAATTTTATCAAAATTTATGTTTATTGAATAATGCCATCTTTGTGACTTGGCAATAGTTGTTATTCATATATGGATATATAGTTGTGTAAAATGTGTGCATATCATGTGTTCTTTTCTAAGAGTGTATGTTGTGTTAGAGAGATACCGTCGCTACTCTTTAGTATTAATGTCGATTCAGATCAGATATCATAGAGGAATAAGGTCAAATGGTGAGTGGATGATTTGCAAGGCTAAGTGTTGGACGTCATAGAAGAGGAGGAGGAGGATTGTAGGCAGGCGCCACAAGAGATAGATAAAAACTGAGAATATGATGGCGATAAACGGTAATACGTAGTATCATAAGCAAACAAAGATGTACTAAATTGTCTCAGCCCACGCCATTTTACACTCAACAACTAACAACTACGATACCACTAAACAACTTACTCCATCATATCATCTAAATAGTTTAAACAATGAGAAAACGTCTAGCACAGTTCCGTAAGCTTGGTAGAACCCCGGATCACAAGGTAAGTTTATTTGCAATAGCACTCTTGTGCATCATCAAATTTGAGTGGACATCAAAATTGCAATATTTATTAGTATGTTCTCTAAACATTTGCATCAATACTAACACATTAATTCTTCACTACACCCCGTAACATACATAATATAAATAACAGTGGGCCATGCTACGTAACATGGTAACCTCACTAATCAAACATGAACGTATAGTAACAACAGTACCAAAAGCAAAAGAACTCCGTACATTAGCCGATAAGGTAATTGGATATGCCAAGAAGGGTAATATGGCATCACAACAACGTGCCATGCGTATTATTCGTGAAAAGCCTGCATGTACGAAGTTATTTGATATATTAGGACCGAGGTATGAAGATCGTGATGGTGGATATACAAGGGTTATGAAGCTGAGCCAGACACGCAAGGGTGATAATGCGGTATGTATATTTTGATGTTTTGTGTGGTTGCTAATTTGCTGCAATATAGCTTTATACTGCTTCCTTGTATACTAACATTCATATCTCTTTCAAATCCACCATACCACAGCCAATGGCTGTTATTGAATATGTCGATAGGCCAGGTGAGATTAGAGCGGCACGAGTGCCACAGAAGAGGAAGGAACGGTATTTTAATAATTTAAAGGAGGTTATGGAACATGCTGGTATTAAACCGATTAGTGAAGATGGCGTTGTTGGTGATATTAAGGAAGAGCAGCAAAAGTAGAAATATAATTTAAGGAAGGGATATTTGGTTAGACATTGATAGAGATTGATGGGTGGTTAGATAAAAGAATATATGTAGAAGAATGGCGTCTAATGGGGTATTAGTAAGGGGAGGTCAGAGATCTTCTTGTCTACCCATATAAAAGATGCTCGGATAAAAGTAAATTAATTCTGCCTTAAAAGAAGTGGATGATTTGATCCGTAATTTATTCCAATAAGTATTTTATATACCTATGTATAGAAGACTCCCCATATTACTTCTTCCTGTTGTTAGTTGTTGAGTGTAAAATGGCGTGGGCTGAGACAATTTAGTACATCTTTGTTTGCTTATGATACTACGTATTACCGTTTATCGCCATCATATTCTCAGTTTTTATCT
>Ga0214478_100409_pt1 | contig 25385 bp, 18 predicted proteins | sample M1_20Mar14CPVII9_2_FD_178001 | JGI IMG/M metagenome (GOLD analysis project Ga0214478, IMG submission 178001) | Marine eukaryotic communities from Monterey Bay, California, United States - M1_20Mar14CPVII9sort6BwellD7 | ecosystem: Environmental > Aquatic > Marine > Unclassified | place: USA...
GTATGAACCACAAATCTATCCAGCACACTCTATGCATATTAGACTGAGGATACCCTTGCTTTGCTTTTACCAGAAGCTCTGCAGATGAACCGGGCATAGACTATGAACATAAAGGCATTAATTATGTATTTAGACCCTGTTCGAATAGATGTAGATCTTCTCTATCCAGATATTACTGCTCTGAGACTATCGCCACCAGCCCACCACCAGCAAAAAGAAGAATGCAACTAGATGTTTGTAGTACCCAATCCTCTCTCCCTTCTCCTCCTCTCTCTTCTTCCTTCCCTTCCTTCTCCTCTCTTCCCCTTTTTCTCTTCTTTTTCCTCTTTTCCTTTTTTATAATTCCAGCCAGCAACACCGTAAAAATCCCGAAAATCCTGAAAGATGTGTCGATTTTTGAGTTGAGTAAACTTGGCGATTCAACCCCCATTTAATCGAGTACTTCTCTCCTACTATCCGCCGCCCTCCACACTACTAAGTACTCCTCTTTAAAGGACGAATGATATAATATCAAATACTGCATGATCTATCTTGCCGTGGTACCGTGTTGGAGGCTCGTATTAGTCTTCATTATTATTAAATTCACAATAATAAATTATGCACATCGATGCACATCGATGCACATCATATACCTACGAGAGAGGGGGATTGAGAATAAATGGGGCGCAAAACATAACGCATCGAAAAGGGATTATGTGATGATGATAGTGATATATCCCGGATGCTACTATATACGCAAATAGGGAGTGTTGGGGAACTATTGCAAAATTATTAAATGTTGTTTAATACAGAAAGATACAGAAGATAATCAGTAAGAAGTAAGAAGAGGTTTCAAACATTTTCAACCTTCCAACACAATAACACCCAACACAATAACAATGGTAATTATTGGCAACATTACTGATTGGTATATAATCGATTAGAGTTGTCAAAAGAAGTCGTTTAATAATGATATCATTATATATGAATGTTTGCAATAGAAGGCACTACTTCAACAATCAACCGTCCACATAATATTTATTGGAAGTCTATCTTACAGTTTGTATGGCAGGCCAGAGGGATGCTGAATGAGAGCGCGGTGTCCACTTATGATTAAGCTAATTACATGTTCGTTAAAAGTGGTCATTTGAATTTGAGTAAGAGAGTGTGATACCCATTGCACAGAGAAAGAAAGTAGAGCATATTGAGTCTGAGTGAAAACATTGCAGAGTATAATACACTGTGCAAAGTGATCAAGATGCAAATGAGAGCGCAGTATCTAACATGATTGATTTATTTATGTTTTCTATTATTCTACTGAGTAATATATAAACATAAAAGATATCAGCACAATAAATCTACTTAATGTGGTAGATCGATAACTTGAGAAGCTCGTTAGCTGCTGCGTGATGTCTGTAGTCAGCATCCGGAGCTTACTCGATGGGAAAAAAGTGGCGCTAAATTTATTCCCATCGAGTAAGCTCCAGCAAGAGAAGTAGTTGCAAGGGAATAAAATACTTATTTCAGCGAGTCAACGATCTGCTATTCCGACGTGAAACTCCATTACAAATACCATGCAGGTAGGCGGCATGTAAACCATATCGAGTCCTCTTCATAGCACTCGTTTCCTAGATAGGTTTAAAAGCGGCTGTATGATTGATAGGTAGAGCGGCCTCTAGGTGAATATAAAAAAGACCACGGTCATCGTCACAACAACATCGTCTTCTTATCACCACACCATACCTATGCCAGTAGTATGTCCTCAAACAAAAGACGTCGCGATGAGCTTATTACTCGACATAAATTATACATTGGAGTTGCTCTAACATTAGTTGTAGTTACTGTATGTATCTTTGCAACAACATATGATATGTATGAGTATGTTAGTGTAAGTGATGATAACAGCATACTACCAGTACCAAGGATGTTGAATGCAGAAGAAATAATACATCAATCATATATGAACACCTTTGGTGTATTGTCAATAGAAAAGTTATGCAGTATAGATGTGGATAGTAAGACATGTTATCAAGCTCTTTTATTGGAGGCTACTAAAGAAAATCGAACAATAACAGTTCCATGGTGGCTCATTACTTTGCTGAGGGATGTCCATATTGGATTTTGGAACAACCTAACGATACAAGAACCCCCTTTGGACTTCTGTACTATAGAAAAGGTAGCTACAACTCAATGGAGAAACGTTCAGCGCTACCTCAACGAACGTCTTGAGCCAAGTAAATCTCCTATTCCAGTTAATTTGAATGCAACTAGATTAGAACAGAGAAGAAAACAAGCTAATCATATCAATAGAGTAGTTTTTCTACGAGATCCATTAGAAAAGTTGCTTTCCGGTTACATTAACAAATGTGAAACATCATGGAGACGGAGAGTTGAAGGGCACTGTGAGCCCAACAATGTTTTCAATGGTAGCGATTTGACTGCTCAGCTTGAAACCAACCGAAAGCAGATGTTCGCTGCATATGTCGATGCTTTACCTTTGAAATGGAATATACATTTTGTTCCTCAATCACTCTACTGTGATGGATTGTTCAGACACATTGGTAGTTATGACTTTGTGGGTTATATGGACAACAATTTCTATAAATCATTATCAGACTTGGTCGACAAATTGGGGCAAGACAACAAGTTACCATATGCAATTGAAAAAGTATTCCATCTCAAAGATAATCTGGCAAAGGGGATAGAAAATGTAGGAACTGAGACGCAGGCAAAGACACATGTGATGGAATACTACACTACAGCTTCTCTTCGTAGAGCTTTGGAGTACTTTGCGATTGATTATATGATGCTAGATTTGACTATACCAAGCTGGGTGAATGACATACTAGACGAGGAGATGGCATTATTTCCCCAGCGGTGATTGGAAACATATATTATGATACCATATGTTTATAAAAGATAGGGAGTAAAGTAGGGTAGGAGCATGTATGAAATCTTTCATTTTTTCATGTTTATTATATACAAGTTCAATTCCGATAATCTACAGCCATTCAGTGTTTACCTACCATTCTCTTTTTGTTTGGTATGAGATAATGAAGGGGTGATAGGTGTTCTCAGTATATCTAATGGCTTGGAAGCATAATATATTGTATGAGATGTTGGAGAGGAAGGAGGTATAAACCCCAGTTTGATAATATTTAACTGGTCTTCTCCTGAAATGGTTGTGCACTTCTGCCGTTGTTTAACTGGGGCATCAATACTTCCACCTCGAGGTATAAACCTCATCAAACCTTGAACTTTATCATCTCTTGAATCACACGTTGGTGGTATAAATCCGAGCTTCAATATTGAAAGCTGCTCTTCTACTGATAAGTGTCTGTTCTTGCTTGATGTACCATTATCTAAACTACCTCCTCCTCTCAAGACATTATTTCTTTTACAGTCGCCACCATCATTGTCAGAGGGACATGGTATGAAACCAAGACGTAGGATATCCAACTGCTCCTCTGCTGATAACTTTCTAGTACTGCAACTACTGATATAAATTCCGATTCCGATTTGCAATGTTGTACACACGAGAAGATGGACGGTGTATCTTAGCTGTGGCTAATACTTCTGGCCAAACTAATAAGATAGTGTAGGCTACTAATGATGGTGATAATATATACATGGCTGATAGCTATTTCGAAATAAGAAAGAGACATATATTTTGTGAGAAGCAGATGGTGCATTGCAATAAGCCCAAAGTGAAAAAATGAAAAAGGAGATCACAACAGCAGCCGCCGCCCAGCCGCCGCCACAACAACACATACCAGGATTTTACCAATATCGATAGGAGATAACAATAACCAAGTAATGGCTCTCAGTGGTAATCAAGATGATGGTCCCACACTCTCTCGAACTGCAGATTCTGAGCAGATTCTGGGGTTCATTTCTCCCCTGGGACAAGGAACTTCTACTTTATGAAGAAGTTCTTTGCAAGTTTCAGTTTTAAGTTTCGTTTATACTGTTTGATTTGATTGTGTGAAGTGTGAGAGATCATATTAATATGTGGTAGTATATGAAGAATAGAGTGAACAGTATGTATAGCTATCAGTGGCTTGTCTACTTCGGGGTATTATTGTGCTGGAGTAAATTCAGTGGCACAATATCAGTATCAGCATCAACAACAACAACTCTAAGTGCACCTTCACAACCATTACTGCTATCAACCGACAATGAAGATCAGCTAGTAGAAGATATACTGAACAATCAAACATCTACATTCTTTAACAAGTTTGAAACTCGTGGACCATCATTTACACTTACTCTTCGTGATCCTTCAACTGTGACACTTCTCAGCGGCGGCTCAAGTTCAAGTAGTATAACATCAAAATTATGGCCAAGCAAAAGAGATGTTGTTGCAAATAAAAAAGCTCCTGCTGTCCAAGATAATGATGATGGAACATTTGGTATATATTCAAAGTTAGCTACTATATTTCATATCACACCAACATCCAATAATGGACAACCATTACAATCATCTTCACAATTTGCAGATGGATACATGCTAGATGATGGTGAAATATTCTTAGACCCACCAACATCAACTTCATCTAATGGGAAATCTAGAGGACTATTCTCAATACGGGAAATTGGTAATAGTATATTAGGAAATGGATGGGGAAGATCTTTGGAGAATGTACATCCCGAGATACAATACGAGTTGAAAACTAGAGAACAACAATCTACAACTTTAAATGGCAACGAGGAAGTAATTGATACTCGACCTTTTCCTGATTCTGCACCATGGTTAAGTGGTCTATCGTGTGGTATGATATGGAGTCCATTTCCAATCTACAAGATGGGATATCCAGAGGGATATGGACATAAGTTATTGAGTGTTCCTCATTATGTTCGATGTGGTGCCAAATTATCATTGCCTAGAGTTTCTTCATTGGTACGCCAAGCTTGGAGACAATCGGTTGGTGTTATCAGAGGAAATAGTGCAGATCAAAAGCATCTACCACCGTTCAAACCTACAACAAGAGAATTGAACTTGGGCATAACATATCAAGAGAATCCATACCAACCGGAAACTGGAACTGTTGAGTTGCTTCTCGGTAGATCTAGACCATCAATACCACCATCAGCAAAATTGAGTACAATGAAAAAGTCATTACTGTCAGATAATGATAAGTATCGTAGGAATAACCATTTACTTGTTCGATTGGCAACTGGTAGAAGTGATAAGACCAACAACAAAGCAACAATAACAAACAATCTTCTCAGCTCAATTGAATACATAAAAGGATCATTCCGAATGCCAACTCCATCATTCATGCGGAATAAAGGAGCAACAAGAGTATTACGCGGCAAGGGAGTATCAGTATCACCATCATTTGACTTTGTGGAAGGTATACCAAGATGCACAGTCTCTGGTGATGTGGGCAAAAGTGGACGGACACGGGCAGTTCTAAGAGTAGATGTTGATGATTCGACTTTAACAGTTGTTCGTGCACTTAACGAGAACAAGATTATAGCACCGACGATATCACTCAACTCGGGAAAGATTGTATATGATTACTATTTCAATCTGGATGGTGCATCATCATCTAAGGAGGCTTATAGAAAAGTAGACTCGTCATTGAGAGCGCATGTTGACCCAACAAAAGGTATAATACTCAAATGGACAGACGGCATCAAGGGAGGGCAGGGTAGCTGTTGGGTAACTGAATGTAGAGTACCTTTAGGTACAAGTGCCCCCGGTCCATTGGCTGCAGATGTAAGGGTTGGACGAAGATGGGTAATATAATCTAGTATGTTGATCAAGCTACTCTTCTTTTGTATTCATGCTCAGTTGTTTCATAGCAGTAACGGACATCTCTAATAGCAAATACATATATCACTAGTCTCTAGCAAACATCAAAACAAACAATACATCTCTTTCTTTCTTTTATCTCCAGCATATGAAGTTCTCAATTGGCAATACTTCTCGATGTAACTCCGAAAATGTGTAGGATACCCGTTGCTATTGTTCACCGTCGGCTTTTGATAGTATAGCAGCAAGATTATCGTCTTCATCTTCCTCCACTTGAAGTGTTGGCGCTGGTGAACCACCCGATTCTTTCCTTGCCGCTATTGCCTGTTCAATGTCCGCTAAAGGTACTCGAGGAGTATATCCCTTTTGTGGCTGTGATGGTGTCATTGAAAGTTGAAAGTTTACAGAGACATGAGCATTGAAGGATACGCCAGAAGTATAGGTGATTCATATGAAGTAACACTTACCTGTCCTCGTTTTTTACATGCTTCTTTATCATGTTTGATCATAACGTGAACACTCTGTGGTGTTTTATGTATTATAAAAGAGAAGTGTCATGCTCGGTGTCAGGAGAGGATTGGGGAGATGTCATTGCAAAGAAATACATTATAGATACACTCACGTCCTCTACATGATCCGCATGGAAATGAACACTGTTACCAATACTACATCTGCTCCGACATGATAGCATGGAAATCAGTCTCTCTAATCGACCTGGCCTATGCATTGCAATATTATGTCTAACTCCATCCGTGGACGTTGATAACTCTTCTTCCCTCGCTTGTGCCGCCACTGCCATCGTATCAATTTAATTACTATAAGACGAGTAGATTCTCCTTTTAATTGTAATGCATCCAATAAGTAATCCGTGATCGAAGTTGTACAAGTGCCTCTTGGTTCAGCCAGCATGCCGTTGATTGCCTTGACATCAGAATCAGAGTAAAGCCAAAATCATCAGGTCAACTAGCTTAGCGGTCGGTATCCTATCTGAACTCCTAGCTCCTAGCCTGACAGCCTCGCTCCGATGAGTCTCTTGCCTTTATATCATTCTCGTGAGGAGTTGACTTCTCAATAATAGTATAAGTTATGGGTTTGAGTAGTGGTTATGTATATACACAGAGAGAGTAAATCAGAAGTGATAGTAAGGCTACTTTTAGTTGTCTAATAATCATTCGATATAGTTTCAGTGACACGTTCAACTCAAACTGTCTTGTCCTGCTAAACAATTCGTAACCCCCTAATGAATCGGTGTGTACCTTAAGGCTTAAAACACCCCCGATTCTTCTCCCTTTCCCCTCTGCCCCCCAAACTCATATTCTAATATACAAACAGCTTACAAAAGATTCTGTATCCCCCAAGAGATATGATATTAACACCCAAATCATGAAACCTTTAAGCTGCAATCTCGTCTGTTGTTGTATTCGTTGCATGTTCTTTATCTTCTTCCTCGTCAACTTCTCCCTCTTCCATCTTCCTTGTACTGTAATTGCCATTTTCGTCAACATAAGTTCCCGGTAAATCAACACCGCTGGATAAATCGGCACCGCTCTTTCTCGAATACTCATTCAAGTATTCATCACTCGTATGTGCCACATTTGCAACCGCCTCATTAAAGTCGCCACAAAAGAATGTAAAGAAACAACTTGTCATTAGGAAGAAACTCACAGATCCCATACCCCATCTCATGCTTATACCATTCTCATTCAATGCCGTGAAGACGAACGCAGGTGCCCAACCAAGAATCTGTCCATAGAATGAAATTAATCCCATAATCTCAAACTCCTGTCCCTTGGGCATTATTGCCACGGCAAGCGTACGTTGACTGGGGAACATCCAACCAAATGCAATACCAATCATGGCAGCATAGAAGTATACTAAATTCTTATCCTTCTGAGTTGAACCCTGAACAGTCGCCGCTAATAACGCATTGATAAATGCAAATAGAACTTCCGCCATACGGAATGAATTTAACGGATTCACCCACCTACACATCCTCTTTGACAGGTATGCACCTGGTATATTCGCAAAGAGCATCGTTAATGACACCACGGCTATTTCCCTAGCTTGCATATTAACAAAGACTGTTAAGAAAGTCACTGCAATGGCAAGGATGATACCAGCCCCCGCCTCTGGACTGAATAGCAAAGCAATCATAAACCACTTCAGTGCCTTATACTCTTTTTTACTGAATACCTTCTTGGTAGTAACAATTAACCTTTTAAATCCAGTCGTAACTAAATTATCACCGGGTGGCACTTCTCGTAACTTGGGACGTTTCCGGAATAGAAATGTCCACGAATAACCAAATAACACGGCACCAATCCCCGTTGCCAATCCAGCCGCCAATACTGCTGTATTTAAATTACTAAATCCTGGCTTTGTATACCCAACTAATACAACTAAACTTGTAAATATACCCTGAACAAAGTATTGATTCATCATTAACCGTGCAGTGTAATGTCCCATTTCGGATAAATCATGTGTCAGATCAGGTAAATATGCCATTGTGCATACCTGATGCATAATTAAAAAATATCCACCAATAATTTCAAGTATGAAAACCGTAAACCATGTATCTTCATTAATCATCATTTGTAATCCCACTGCTAATACTATAATTAAGGCAGATACTGCACCCATGACCTTACGATGGTTGGTATGATCAACGAATGACCCGACTATTGGCATGGTAACTCCTGCTACAATACCAACAATTAATGAACCAACAGTTAACACGCTAGATGCCCTAATACCATAAACTGTATTATTCGGACCACCAGCCTGTTTGACCGCCATACGGATCATAACACTACCAACAAATGAGCCAGTTTGATTAATCGGACCACGGGCGGCAACATCCATGGAATGACCGGTAGCCTCCTCGAGGTATTGATGTGTTTGATTATTTTTAACACGGAAGGGATATTCTAACCATTTTAAAAAGAAGGGGGGTGTTAATCGACGTGTTGATAAGGCTGTGGCTTGTTCGGATATTGATAGTGTTCGTTGTATTTTACCTGGTGGTGATGGATCTTGTGGTGTATCGTTGGTTGCTTCTGCCGCGACCTCGTCTTCATTAATTGGTGGTGTAGGGGTTGTTGACGATGACATGGTTTTGGAATTTGTACTGGGCTCTTCTACTGAAGCACGAAGAGTTATACTTTCTGTAAGGGTGGTATTCTTTTCAATCTTTGTTGTAAATCCCATTACAATTTAATATTATTGATTATTGGATTATACTTTGTTTTTGCAATTGTGTGTTTAGTGTCTTTTAGTTTGACTTCATGTCTCTTTCTTGCATTCTATACCAATCTGGTACTTAGGTCACATCATGCGGACCAACTCATCCAAAATTCAAAATACCAAAATAGAGTTTTCAATTACAACATGAAAATTGCTGAACTGAAAAGATCTTTGAAAATACAAAATTACTCAGCTTGCTGTAGGATATTGATAAGCCCACAATTGTATAAATCTCATAGCAATTAACAACAATATGAACATGAACTTAGTTGATTCCGTATTAAACACTCCCCGAACTAACGATAAGATGGATACTGGCACTGCAAATGGTGGCGATGCAATGGACTCCGAAGAAATGCAGGTTCGTACAATGGAGGTACCTCGTTGGTTAAGTACTCCAGATGTTACCAGTAAGTTTATATTCAATGATATTGTATATAAATTGTTCAGTTTTATTTGCAAATATTAGGGGTGTGCACAACAATATTACATGCCATTGTTTACTTGGTTTGACGATATCGTATCTTTTGTACATAAGATATGTTCAGAAAAGATATGCCAAGAACAACTACTACTTCAAACCCGTAACCCCGCATCACTCAAATAACTAACATAATACCCCAATCCCCCCTTCTACACTCAACAATTATCATCGTCTAAACCAAATGCAGAATACCTTGTCGGTAATGGAAAGGGCAAGGCACTCGAGGAGGAATATGAATGCACAATCTGCATTGCTGGTCAGGGGAGTGGTACAAAAGATGCCTCTATCCCGGGATATCATCTACCCTACCTTCTTGTTACAATGTCCGGTATGGATGTACGTCAACTAGGTCGTATTCGTCGTGCGTTGGAAGATTCATTAGTTGATTATATTATTGAAAACACACCCGAGGAAGAGGGTGCCGATGAGTATAATCCCAATCCTCCCCCATCTCTTGGTCGTTTACTCTACAGTTTAGGCATTTCAAGTGCCAATGCCTCACCTAATACCAAGGATCATCGTCCAGACAGGACTGTATTGGCACGTTCACACTTTCCAATATCATTACATACCAATCGTCAATCTGTCGATGGAGGACCACATCTAATGACTAAAAAGGTATGGATGAATGTAGTGGAATTACCACAAGATGCAGGCGGGGGAGATTATCATGGTCGGTTCTTGGCATCCAAGTCATTCATGAATTATTATAAAAACCACTTCCATTGTCGTGTGGATATTTATGGAGTGTGGGGAGATGACCCCACTGACCGATTAATGTGTGCACCATATGTATTAATTACAAGTGATGAGAAGGTAAATGTTGATAAGTGTATCCAATACATTGAACATCGTATTCGTGAACATGAGGAGAAGTTTGGTGTCAGTCGTGCTGGTGGCCGTAGGGTATTACGAGGAGAGCGAATGGAGTCATAAATTGAGTAGAGATGAGATAGGGTATGTGTTTCAAAGTTTAGGGGGGAAATGTGTAGCTTGTGGTGGCCTTAACGCCATGCTATGCTATTATTTGGGGAATGAAAAACACATACAAAGTAAAGATTATACTAGGGATAAGTTTAATATCTTGTGAAGGCACTTATTTACTTATTAACTTAACTTATACTATCCACATTTATGGCCTCTCGATCTTAATATTCTGTAACTGCTTTAGCCACATATCGTTACTCTTTATTTGTTTCAAGAAGAATGCTTCAAACCGTCTCGTCTTTTCGGCCTCATCCACGTGAACTACATCCCCCACAACATTATAATGGATATCCAATGCCGTACCTATGGTATCCTTGCCACCAGCACCACGCTCAAGTTGACGCATCTTGTGTTTGAACGATGTAAGCCACGGCTGGAACTGCTCCACAGTCATATCATTAAAGGATGCCAACTTTTCAACCTCAATAGAAGTGTAGAGAGACATGTAAGAGCGCATCTTACGAAGGCATGAGTGACAAGCCATTTCATTCATAAAGTGTTGCACTTGAAGTTTGTATGCGTCTTGACCGTAGGGTGTGGCAGGACAGCCGGGTTTGAGTGCAGCCTTATAGTCGGGAACAGCAGCGTTTACAAACTTTGGACATGCAAAGATGAATAGTTCCTCATAACCCTCTTCACCTGTTTCAATCTTTAATAGATTATTGGCGTGCTTTTCACGAACTTTTTCAGCAATGGAATCATCGACGGCAGACTTAGGAGAGACGTGGGATAGAATGGCAAGCAGGGCAATCATACGATCAAAGAGCTTGTTGAATTGTTCAGATCCAGGGATTTTACGAAGTTGTCCAGTCTAAATAGATATCATCAAAGTAAAAAGAATGTGAGAAAGTTGTGATTATAGGCAACACACAAAAGATATACAAATCAATACTCACCTTGAAACCACGTTGCATAAACAAGCAAATGCCTCCAAGAACCGAAGATGAATCCTTATACCTTCTCAACATCAAGTAACTCACACCGGCGTGATATGTCAAACTCAACCTTGCGGGGAATACACCATTCACCAACTCTTCAGGACTTTTCATATCTTCTCCCACAGCTACCAACTCGGCGTTAGTATCATAAATAACATCCAATGCCTTAATACTAGCACGATAATCACCCAATAAACATTCCAAACGAGATAATGTCACTGATGCAAAGTATGCCAAGAATCGGTATGATGCACTAGCTCCCTTATTTTTTGTCCCCACGGCAACTAAACGATGTAAGTAGTATAATACAGTCTCAACAGCCCAAGCATCACGATTCTGTGATAATGTATCAATAGCATCAAGAATATGTCCCTGTGGTTGCTTATCAGGATCATCGGCAACCTTGGCAGCAGCAGTATATGTTGTTGTACGGAATTGACAAAATCCTTGAAATTGATACAAAAATTCATGTAGGATATCAAAACACCATTCAGGAATGAGGTATAATGTTTCCCTATCAGATCCATCCTTGGGCGCCTCACTTAAGATTAAATCGAATAATTCACGATAAGCATGCCATCCCTCGATACGATCACGAACAGATGGACGTTTGACGGATTGTAAATGACGTAGTGTTAATTCATTGTAGAGGGCTAAGAAGAGATTATCATTGCCACATTCTGAAGCAACGGCTGAGGGTGATGGCCATGCTGTATTTGGAAAGTACTATTATTTGTTTGTATTGGTTTTGATAAGGTTAGATGATAATATAAATATTGAAACAAACATGTAACATATAAAACAAATTTACCTTGCTTGTAATTTCACGGAATGACTGAGTATATAACGATTGCTGTTCACTTGGAATAAATGAACGACGTGCTGCATCATGTAAATCAAAGACAAAGTCTTTGACTGAATCGGGGAATGGTTCTTCGCCTGCCATCTTACTAATTGAGTGAGAAGAGAGAGAGATAATGAAAGGGTGGAGATAGGAGATAAAAAAAAATGAGCATAAGATGTGAACAAAACTATTGCAATTGATATACAATGATTTCGCCGCCGACGATACCGTCAACTGCTAAATATATTGCAGTAATTGTCATATACATACATATCATTTACAGTGCTCTCTCACCTCAATATCTCTTAAGCGCAATGATTATTAACACAGCTATGGTGAGTTTGTGGTGGCGACGTACAGACGCAATTAAATATGAGAGTTGAGAGTATATCGTACACTCCAACTCTCATATAATTTTATGTGCTGTTTAGTAGTAGATTGATCACTGCATATCGAGCTTGGCGTTTCGTATACCATCAGAGCAGTCATTATATCTGTTATTAATTATCTTTCGATTGGTAGTAGTATGAAATAAGTGGAGTGATTATTGAAAAGAGTCCACCACAAGGTCACTGAATTTTTGTGAGATTTAAAAAGGTATATCATAAATGTTACTCGATATCATAATTGATATCTGGTCGGTAATTGATAGTGGTCCAATCATCATGTCATTAGTAGAAGGATGTACATGTCGTCGTCCATCATTGAAGTTACTATCCGGTTTTCTCATTGCATTTGCCCTCTTTATTGCAATACAAACTTTTGTCATCACATCCAAGTTATCATTTGAGAGTGGTCCATCTTCTATACCAAACAGTAGTGGTTTAAGAAGCAATAAACAACAACCTTATTCATTGGATGCACATTCCATTGGTCAAATATTACCCGATGGAACTATAACTTTCACATCAGAAGAATTCCAAGCAGGAAATCTTGATAAGTATATCAATTTGCCAAATGTACCAGTTGATATACATCGAAATGAAGTAGTACAAGGTTTAACGAATGAAGTTGTACCATTACCTGCTGAAAAACTATTACATCAGGCACCGACTCCTCCGAGTACCAATGCAATTGTAGGATTGGCATCCTATCCTCAATTCATGGATGGATGGCGTAAGTTAGTTGGATCATTACGAACAAATGGTTATAATGGACATATCATAGTCGGAGTTAATCCAAATATACCACAAAAAGAACGAGAGTATTTAGATAAGATGGGGGTAACTTATTATGCAATTGAAGTAGCCAACTGTACAGCATCAATAATGGACGGTGTATCTACTAGTACTAAGAATACAGTACGAGCGAAGTGTTCGTCAGGATTGGAAAATCTAAAATTGGAATGGGGTAGATTCGAAATGGCAAGAAGATGGCTACATGCCTGCTCATCATGTACAGGATGGTCAATGGTAATTGACACACGAGATATCTTCTTCCAATCGGATCCATTTGCTTCATTAGGTGATGCAAGTACTACTCAATATGAATTGCAGTTTGTTGAAGAGATTGCATCATATACCAATACATTACCAGAATCACCGCATAGAGCAGTGAATATAGGACAAAGTGATAGATATAAAGTACATGTTCATCCATGTTATGGACGTGAGAATGTAAAAGCATATGAATTATTACAACGGCCAATGTTATGTTCGGGTACTGTTATTGGTAACCGAAACGGTATACATCGCTTCCTGTCAGTATTGGTACATGAATTTCATACAAATAATAAGAGTAAACCACAATGTAAATCACCAGCAACCACAGATCAATGGACAATGAATTACTTATACTACAAGGGTCAATTTGGTTTCATTGATAAAACAAAGACTCTGCCTTGGGGAACAGGTCCGGTATTAACAGTCGGTAAACCATGTGTTAATAGTGCAATCACTGATAAAGGAGGAGATGGTACGTCACAAAATGACATGATGGTATTTTCGGAAGAAGATGGTCTTATATTGAATCCACATGATAATACTGTCGCACCGACATTGCATCAATGGGACAGATGTGGTAAATGGATTAGACCTTGGTTTAATGAGCATAAAGACTTGTATATGAAAAAGGAAAGACCAGAAGATGAACCAGGAGTTGATTGGGTTTGAGCTATTTACATGCATATTACAAGTTGTTCTATCTACTAGGCATTTTGAAACCACAATCTTCCATCAAGTGAGCACTCTCAAATGTTGTTCCACTCCTGGCATTACATTGATAATTCAGTGATAGATTGACTATAAAGTGGAACCAATTTGTTGGCTGTTACGATTTATGAAGATTAAGATAGGTAATTGTAACTCAAGTTAGTACATATGATATGCAAGGGCAATCAATTAAGGCATCAAATGAAGCACTCAAATCACCGGGACTTCATAATAAACGCTTGACATTACAAGATAAAACAAAACTAACGCGGACTTTCAAGGTATAAGACATCACCAGCATGAAGAACAACTTCATTAACATGTGCCTGTTTGAACTCTGGGTGTTCGTCCCACTCAAGAGGGTTGCTCCACAACTCTATAGATGAATGTCTTACACTTGGATGACCCTGTGGATATAAAGCCATATTCTTACATTGATTTGGACTCGCCAAAATGTATCGCCTTTCACCGCCGAGAACAGTGATCATATTTCTACTCATATCAAAGTGATTGGCTGCCGTAACACCTCTCATTCCGAATCTACAATTGATACCCCTCTCTTCCTTTGGGTCGACGATATAAAATTGAGAATCTTTTCTTTTACGAGGATCGAAGAATGGTAACTCATCATATATAAACTGACTTGTGGATGATTTACTAGCCTTTCGTAAATCTGCATTAACTCGAAAGTAGTAGTATTTCTTCCGCTTGGCTTCTTCGCTATCTTCATCTTTTTCTCCTTCACCATCCTCATCTTTACCGAGAGGATCATCATCTGTACTATCTCCATTTCTATTGCTGTCTAAGGTCATTCGTCTTTCTCTCATCTTATTCGCTTTGTCAATCAACTCTGAATCATCCAACGCCTTTCCGTCCTTCTCAATAGCATGTTCTAGAAATTCACCAAATGACATTTCAATCTCATCATTTAGTGGTTTTACATAGCCTTTAATATTTGATGCCTTTTTATGATGAAGACGATACCACATGAACATATTGTTAGGACTACGTTCTGTTCGGAACTCTTCAACATCTCCAAATGTTGTATGAAGATATTCAGGATCATCTTCCCACTTCATTGCAGTGGATAATACCTTTGGGTCATTTCGGAGGACAAATGGTTTTTCAAGTTTACGATAATTGAGTGCAGTTGCATATTGTGTTTGATAATCAAAGGTGCATAATCCTTGATATATATTACGTTGTGTTGCAGTGGTAGTGGTCACATCGTTAGACGCCCAATTAGTCAATACTTCAGTAGCCTTCCATTGCATTGGATATTCCTTTGGCGGTGTATGTGGACAATTGTATATATCATATCCAAGTGTAGATTCATCAAATTTAGGTTTGTAGAGTGAATTATATCTGTCCTCTCTCTGCTGTGCACGTTGTTGGAAGTCTAATTCTTGCAAGCTGGGTATGTCCTCTGGATTTGTAACTACTGAATCTGCTCTTCGTCGTACCTTGGGCTTCCATTTCTGTAATATACTATTACTATTTTGTACTATATTATTAACACTGTTTATATTGTTGTTACTATCGATATCGTTGCTACTCTTTCCACCACTAATTATTAGGTGTACAATGTATGGTATTAATATGGTTGTACACAATACTGGTATTACAATAAGAACAGCTCTATTTGTATCAATATTCTTCCGTTTCCGTCGTCTAATTGATACCATGGTGCGGTGGAGCAATAATTGCGTGAACCTTGAGTTGCAACAACAACAACCCACTTACTTATGATTCGAACCACCACCAATTGAAAAAATAAATCTTTTAATGTAGCTTGGTATATCGAAAAGAGGAATGTATTCTACCCACTGTCACCTCCTACATCAGTATCAATCACCTCCTCCTTACGCTTATTGCCGACCGTGTGCCACTAGTGCCGTGCCGCCGTAAATCAGCAAGATACCAACGGTATCCTTATTCACATCACATACTAGACTGGCTTTTGATTGTTTGAGCACGGCAAATATGCCTGGTAGTTGTTATTGTATATTCGATATCTGCTGAGTGAGGCGGACGGTTGAGTGGAACTGCTTATTTTATGCATAAAAAAAACACCAACATCGTATTATTTTGTGTTGCTATAAATTAGGTGTCTGTCGGGTATCAAAATCGATACGATACAATTATTAGTAATCAATTATGGCGGACAATAACGATAAAAATGAAACATTTGCAGCTGCAGATGCCAAGCAATCTACCACTAGCAGCAATCATACTAATATGAATAGAGCATCATTATCATCATTGTATCAATCTCCTTCTCACAGTTCAACTGGTAATATCAATATGGGTACGCCATCCCGCAGAACAACAGGTAATATCAATAAAGGTACGCCCATGACACGCCCTAGAATTGTAATAACTACAACAGGTGATGAATTTGAAGTATGGCCAATGAGTCGAGATAGTAGAGAATCGAATGATATTATACATGGCACTATAAAGATACCACCGGCAGTACAAGTTATACTTGATTCTCCACCAGTTCAAAGACTTGCTAATCTCAAACAATTAGGTTGTGCTTTTAACGCATATCCCTGGAAAGTCCGCATTTGTATTGTTTTATTCACATATGCATCTGTAACCCACAATTACTAACTATATCATCTCTCTCTTCGTCTTCCTAAATCGTGATAACGCGCATCTTCCAGCTGTACACACACCCGGAAAGAACATAGTCTGGGGGTTAGTGAATTGGCCGGGCGATTATGTACACGTTTCATGACTGAACAGCCACAGTTAGGAGTTACGGCAAAGGATGTTTTATGTTTACGCATGGCCGGTTTGTGCCACGATTTGGGCCACGGTCCGTTCTCACATGCCTTTGAAGCCTTCCTGCATGCAGCATATAAGAGCGAGAAGGAACACCCAGAATTGTATGAAGAAAGGAATACAAAATTCAAGGAGGAGTATGGTATTGATATGCCTAAACTCGATGCAAATTATGAGCACGAGAACACCAGTCTAATGATGATCGATGCTGCATTATCTTCTATCGGGTTGGAAATCGATTGGGATAATCTGGATAAACCATTAAAGCAAATTGGATCAGGTATAGACAGAGAAAAGTTTGGTGTAGATGTCGCCCCTAAAAACAACCGTGGCAGTGATAATGATCCAATATTTACAGGTAGGGATTGGGTATTCATTAAAGAGTGCATTCTGGGTAAGCCTTTAGATAAACCACATGCTCCTGAGAAGCAAACTTATTTCAATGGAAGGGATAAGAAGAAGGAGTTTCTCTTTGACATAGTGTCGAACAGGCACAATGGTTTGGATGTTGATAAGATCGACTACTTCCACCGTGATTCAATGGCTGCTTTCGGCAGTTGTCCTTGGACGACGTGGGCGATTAGAGAGGCTGTTGTAGCCAGGGGAGAGTGTACTGATCCAAAGAAAAGTTCTCAGTTCAAGAATGACCCAGAGAATCCAATTGCTGATCATCTAATGATCTGTTACCCTAAGAAGCATGTGAACTCTGCGATGACATTCTTTTCTATTCGAATGGCTAACCACGAAAAGGTTTACACACATAAAAAAACAAAAGCTGCAGAGTTACAAATGGTAGATGTACTTTTGGAGGCTGACAAGCATTATAGTATGATGCTCACAACTCAAGTTGATGATGATTATGGTATGAAACTACCAACCAACTTTGACGAATTTCAATATAAAAGGCTACCCATCAGTCGAGCGTTTATGTATCCACGTCTATTTCTTCGGTTGGATGATACAATTGTCTCCCTTATTGAGAACAAAGCTATAGAGAATCCAGTACCTCAACTTGACCCTTTACGTCAGCTTCTGAATGAGAGGAGAGCACATAAAGTATACAAACGAGTTGGAGAAGTCGAGGTTGGGCCAACCTCCTCGGATAGATTTTGGAATATGAGCGAAGCAGAAATCAAGGATAACTTCATGAGAGATGCTGAGTACCACAATCACAGACAAGCTGTCTATAAAATCGATGATAAAAAGGTTATTCTTGAGCCTGATGATATCATCGTTGAGAAAAGAGAACTTCACTATGGAAGAAAAGAGAAAAATCCCGTATCCGATATGCGCTTCTTGTCGAAGAGTGATCAAGCAAATCTCAGCAATAAAGTTCAAGGTTTACCCTTGGCAGTAGAAGTGGTAGATCTTCCCATGAATACTCCTCGGTCGTTTGTACGACGAACGATTCGCTTCTTTTGTCGTTCCTGGAGGAAAGTAGAGCTTGTAACACACTGTTTTAACTCTTGGAAGTGTCACATCGAAGACGGTGCGGGGCAAACTGCTGAGCCATCTACACAGTTTCAAATTGCAGAGGAAGACGAAGAAGAGGAAGATGATGATCATACACAGTCAGAGTCACAACACTTGTGTACACAACCGGATGATAATCGTCCTATATCTATAAAGAAAAGAAAGTATAGTGCTGAGACTTTGAGTCAGAAGTTATTTGAAGAGATTTGATGTGTAAGTTGTGAGTGGGAATATTCATAGTCTTGATCTAAGATTTATAGAGCTAGAATCCTCGCCAACACTATTCCTCTTCAGATTGCTAGGATTGGCCTTTATTCTCTCAACACAATACTCAACAACAGGATCTATCTGCTCTGGATGCACTATAAAGTCATGTTGAACCTGGTTCTTATACTTCATGTGTATATTGTTTGGTATCTGTGATTTGCTTTGCATAAACTGTAGGTCATGAAGATGAGATTCCGGTGCCCATTGATCCTTGCCACAAAATAGAATTGATAAGGGTCCCCCTAGTATTCTAAGTGCTGCATCGTTCGGGTATTCACATAGATCTCTAATCTCTTCAAAGCCAAGCACTAAATGGTTCCTAACCATTTTATCATTCATGAATACATCTAGAGCGATGCGTCTACCATTCTCACAATTCAAACGCATAACTTTGTTTAGGTATATATCAATCAATTTCCTTGGAAGTATAACTGATAGAACTTTGACTAATGAAGTTATTGTTGGTATCGTATATCTGTATGCTTGAGCGGTTCTACTTAGAACGAGTTTCTTCAATAACGGTGGATCAAATCGAATAAAAGGAGCTATTAGTATGATTTGTTGTGTTCTTTTAAGTATATCAGGGCGTTGTACGAGCATAGTTTGTATGAAATGGGCACCAATCGAGTGATTAAGGAATACTAACTTTGGTAATGATGTAGGATGTTTAATCTTCCAATCTTTGAGTATGTTATCGATCCATTCAGTTCTATGGATGATTTGACCTTTCATTGTCCATGGTATTGCAAAGTTTCTTTGCTTATCTTTCGTCACTTCACCGCTGTTGTTATTGATGATATGTTCTTTATCAAAACTCTGCCTCTGCCTATTATGATCAACAGCAGTTCCTACGACACTATCATCTAGTCCATGACCAGCCAAACTGCATCCACGTACTGCAAATCCATTTCCAAGTTGTTGAAGAACTTTACACAAGAAGTCAATATACCAGTGTATAACGCCAGGGTTGCCTGGAGTAAAAAGTATCAGAGTATGAATATCATGATTGTCAATATCGAGATCAATATTTACTGTATCAGTTGGCCAGCCACAGATACACTCCTGTTTTCCAATGACTGATAGATCTGGATATTGTTCTTTTGTTGACATTCTTCTGCTTATGGGTCATGGGAAGAGAAAGGTTGATATCCTCAATACTAATTGTAGATTATAACCGCACAAACTGCTGATAAACTACTATCCAACAATATTAACAATGCCCTTGGATTAGTAGGAGAGATGGATGGGTGGTGAAGGGGAGCATTGAGCTCAACTAAACTAACTTAACTACACTCATGACAAAAGGATACAGGATACCGCCAAGCGTCCAATGCTAAAAAATATCTTTCATCACATGTGAGTTGTGAATGAGGTATTGCAACTACTAACTATCACCGCCTCTACATCAATATAAAGTCAAAGAATCTCTCTCAATATCTAGCCTCTTCCTTATATACTCCTACTACACACAGTGCTTGCAGCGATTGAATTAGATCAGTATCAGAGATATTTATCAATCAAACTTGAAAAAAAAGATCTTGCTTAAACTATATCGTCATATCCGAATATAACCTTCTCCCCTAATAAATATTATACTATATAACAATGATAAATAATGTCATATCAGAAACAGAATCAGCTCCATCGTGGAGTCAGCCAGATGCTACACCGCTACTAGAAGAAAACTACGGTGATGAGAAGAAGGGCCACAGGAAAGTCCGCTATTGTTATTGTTTTTATCATATTATGTATACAAACCACATGTACTAACATACATTACAATAACTTCTCTTTCATCGTCATAACTATGAAACGCGCATCTTTCAGTTTCTTCGGATTCTGTTGTGATTCTCGTAGAGCAACTATTATAGTCAATATACTAAGCTTGATATTGTTTATTGCTTGTGTAAGTTGCGGAAAAGTTGTTGTGATGTGTGAAGAGTAGTATGCAATATTTGCAAACTTGTGTGATGCTCACATGATATGCACATTCGTATTTCAGCTTTTGGCTGCACTTCTGCCAGGAAGAATTACAATGGATGGTCAGAATGTTGTAGGTGAGTTGTTATATGATTATATGAGTATGTTCATGTATGAATATGTATGTTTATCTCATGTCACCTTATACTAAATAATGTATATGATATCTCTTCTTTTGTTTACTAGCAATGATCTTTAATTTAGTTTTCACCTGTGTAATCATATATGGAGCGTATAAGTGGTAAGTGGGAAGACTTACTTCTATTATTACACATTATTCCATCAAGATATGCAAGAACTTACAGCCGATGTCAATTCCTTCCAGGGTATACACGTTTGTTCTCATTGGCTTGATTTGGGAGATCTTCATTCTCATCTTCTGGATTGTTGGAGCTTCAAGGTTAGTTTAAAACTGATTAAGTCGGTGGTAATTTTCCAATATGATATCGATATGTTTACTGAACAACCACATTTCTGTCTTCTTCCAAAAGCTCTATTAAGGATACCAATTGGTCTCAAGAAAGTTCTAATGCAAGGTCTTCAACAATTGCTTTTGTTGTCATCTCAATAATTTGGCAGTTCATCGTCATCTATGCTGAAGTGATATTTGTTTGGGAATGTAAGAGTGGTGTTATGACTGCGGAGACGTATGCCAGAGAAGAGCAAAGTTGCTTTTGTGTTAGTAAGAAGCAGAATGCTAGTAGTATTGCAAAAGATGAAAAGGAATCTACCCAAGCTCCTAATGATCCAATTGTATAAAAGCTATCAAACACACCAAAAGGTGTAAATGATAAGTAAGAGGTGATAATGATAAGTGATAGTAATCCTGAACACGGTTATGGTGTCAGAGGACAGCAAGCAAATACACCTTAATCTAATATGAAGTCACTAACTCTTACTCAAATTATAATCGCCCCTCCTCAGGCTCCTAAGAGAGTACTACATGTAAAGATATGAAGTTCTTTAGCAGTAAAGTTAAAGGTAAAGGTGCAAATGATAGTGATATATTTCTCTACTTCAGGGTGATTTGTCTTTGCCAACCAATTGTAAAAGCTCGGGTAAAGTGGGCAGATTAAAGGGCAGGTGATGGGCAGTAGAGGCTCTTTCCGTAGCCTTCGCAAAGTCATAGCGTGAGACAGTTTGAAGTTTGAACCAGCCATCTTGATTTGGTAGTAGCGTGACCTACTGACTTTAACGATTACCAATAGCCATCAGCCATGGTCATTATGTCAATAACGATTTGCAATAACTCCGATATATATGTAGTCAAAGCTCCATAATTTGAATCAAAGTTGATTTGCAATTATACAATATGAAACTGCTTAATACATCTCTCTCGACTGCTGTTGCATTTGCAACATATCTGTCGATCTTCAATGCTACTACGACATGCCATGCAAACACCGCTAACCCTAACCCTGTCATTGAAGAACAATCCGATGGTACGTTGATCGAAGTAAAGTTGCACGGCGATGAGAATAGTCAGTATGTTACCGACGATGCAGGTTATACTATTTCGAAGGCTAAAGATGGTATCTATTACTATGATGTCATGAGCGACAGCGGAGGCCTTGTCGAAACTGGTATTCGAGCTGACTCGGGCAACCCACCTGAAATTACTGAACCTGGTGGTAGTAGTAAAAGTTCGAAGAAGGGTATAAAGCCAACCAAGGTGAGGAGATACCATATTGACCATAATTCGTTCATAAGATATGCACACATTCTCTCAACCTTCTCTCCTCCCCTCTTATCATAGGAATGGAAAAAGAATGACTGCAAGAAGAAGAAGAATTCAGATAAGTTTACTCTCGGCTGTTCTGAACTCCTTCATAAGGACCCGGAAGATGAGTTTACTATACCAGGTATTGAAGACGATGCCGAAGAAACTTCACGACTCCGAAGGGGAAGAAAGTTAAAGAAGAAGAGGAAGTTGGTTGCAACGGTTGGTAGTTTACCCAATTTGGTCATTCCAATCCGTTTCAGTAATCACGCTAGTCGTAATCTTCCTACCAGGGATGATTTGGACATACTCATGAACCATCGAGGACCTCATCCTTTAGCACCGACTGGCTCAGTTTGGAACATGTTTGATCAGAGTTCCTATTCTCAGCTAAGTGTTGACAGCGTAGTTGTTGATTGGGTCACAGTGCCGAACAACGAAACTTACTATGCTAATGGCAACAGTGGATTGACAACTTTGACGCATACTCTCATTCGAGATGCACTTGATGCTGTTGATGCTAGTGGAGGCATTACTTTCAAGGACTTTGATCTGGATGACGATGATTTGATTGATGCTATAACTTTTCTCCACAGTGGCTATGCTGCAGAGTTTGGGGGGTCGGCATGCGATGGGACACAGAGGGCTGATAGAATGTGGAGTCACAAGTGGGCTATATATTCTATCCCCCCATGGTATAGTAGTGATGGAGTTCGAGTATACTCGTATCATATATCTCCAGGGATATGGGGAATTTCAGTAAGTTATTTTTGTATGGGTTATATGAAATGTTTATGAAACTATTGGGCGACTGATATCGAATTCAATTATACTACTCTATTGTTTCTCCGCATCAAACAAGAACTGTAACAACCCAGATATAGGAAGGATCGGCGTAATCGGGCATGAAACTGGTCACTTCTTGGTAAATACAGTCTTTGTGCGTATCTTTATTTGACAACGTCTCGTTTGCTTATCATTTCCTTCTTCTTTCAAAGGGTCTACCCGATTTGTATGATACTGACGGCGGAGATCTGTCTGGGAACGGTATTGGATCCCATGGGCTGATGGCAAATAGCTGGTGAGTGATGCTCACAAACTATCGACATACCGACTGCAATGTTGTGTCTTACTTTATACATCTCAACATGTTAAACAGGGGTTTTTCCGGAAATCAACTCAACCCACCAAGTAAGTAAACTTCTTTGATAGTTATGTCCAATTAGCCCACAAAGAAACTTAACCCACTCTATCCCCTCCTTCCTCCGATTCAGTCATGAGCGCTTGGAGTCGTATTCAGCTTGGTTGGGATGTACCAACGGAAATTACTTCCGACGGTACCTACCAAGTTTATGATGCCGGAGCTGTTTCTTGTCCAACCTGTATTCAAATCTGGAAGGTTTCACATGGAATGCCAGCTAACGAGTTCCTCCTGATTGAGAATCGCCAGCCGACAGGCTTCGAATCAGATAAGGTTAATTATAAAGGACTTATCATTTACCATATCGATGACTCAACTGGTCATAACACTCAGGGGTATCCTGGCCAGGCGGGTTGGCCAAGCAACGGTAATCATTATGTAAGTTTTTGCTTGTGTGCGTGATCTTGGAGATATCCTTTTTATGTGTAAAACTACGAGCCAACTTATCATGTTTGTTTCTCTTTTTTTTTGCAGCGTGTCGCGATTCTCCAAGCAGACGGTGATTATGACCTTGAAAAGAATGTTAACCGTGGTGACACTGGTGACTATTGGACTCAAGGCCAAGAACTCTTGCCCTCGATTGATGTCAATTCTGGGCCATTCCCGAACACTGACAGCTACAAAGGTGGTAATGTTGTACAAACAGGTGCCAGGATCACTGATATTAGCGCCTCAGGACCTGTAATGACATTTCGAGTTTCTGGCATTTCGCTAGGAGGTACCCCAAGCCCTTCGAAGTCTCCCTCATCCAGGCCCTCTTCATCTCCATCCTCAAGTCCTACAACTGCATCACCAAGTACGAGCCCGTCTATAGCTCCAACACCTCTACCGCCTCCACCAGGCACCGGCACTGAGACTGCCTTGTTTGACGGAGAGTATCGAGTACCCCACTGCAAAGTTAGTGCTACATCTTGTTCTTCTGGCGATCTACTGTTAGGTAGGGCCACTAAAAGACCTGAATCGAATACTCCAAACACTATTGATGAGTGTGCTGATGGAAACTCAGGGTCGTACCAAAGTGACGAATCACTTGAAAGTATACTTGTCTACTCCTCGTACGCCAATGGAACCGCTGATGGGGGATCTCTTCGAGTCGGAGGATATGCTACAGTACGAGCCTCAGTTTTTGCATATAGTACAGGAACTGCGGATACTGCAGACTTCTACTACACAGACGATGTCACAGCCGCTACCATTTCTTGGACTTATATAGATTCTCTCGTTTCTCCTGGAGGTGGTGATCAAGTTATTACTTCTCCATCGTTTCAACTTCTTTCAAGTGGTACTTATGCTGTGAGAGTTCGCTTCCGTTGGAATGGCTCCCGTAACCTAGGTGGAGAATGGACATGTAACAATGGCAGTTATGACGATGCCGATGACTTGATGCTTACGGTTGTTTCTGCTGGATCGAATCCAAACACTGATTCTCCCACCACATCACCTTCAGTCAAGCCGTCGACAGGGGTAAGTAGGAGAAGATCTTCTTGTGTTTTCACTAGGATACCCAAGTATACCGTTGGCTATTTAAACAAAAAAACTCACTCTCTTTCTTCTTCTCATCATTCATC
>Ga0214478_100410_pt1 | contig 25349 bp, 19 predicted proteins | sample M1_20Mar14CPVII9_2_FD_178001 | JGI IMG/M metagenome (GOLD analysis project Ga0214478, IMG submission 178001) | Marine eukaryotic communities from Monterey Bay, California, United States - M1_20Mar14CPVII9sort6BwellD7 | ecosystem: Environmental > Aquatic > Marine > Unclassified | place: USA...
CGTAGTCCACCATATTGGGTATATGCCTGTTTGTAATTACAGACATGTTCAACAAGATTTTCAATTGGGATTGGTTCCTGATATTGATAGGCATATCGACCAGCACGGAGACGTGCTTGATCAATTAGGATATTAGCATCAGCTGTTAATCCAGCAACAGAGCAGGTTGCATGACCACATAATTTGTATGTCTTTTCTGAGGTCTATAATTATCATCAAGTGTATGTTTTGTTGGTGCATATTAGTGAGTAATTTTGTGAGTGTACCTAATACATTTTAATAAAGTCCATTGCAATAAAAACCTGATACTAATAACAAACAACATAATCAACAATATATCAAACAATATAAAAACAAACTACTCACCCTAGCAGGGGCCAATAATCCACTAGTAATCTTCTTCTCAGATGCCATAACAACACCATCTTTGGCTAAAATACCAACTGAAGTTCCCGCGTTGTTGATAGCTTCTATGGCATACTCGACTTGATGCAAACGTCCCTCGGGAGAGAATGTTGTTGTAGAGGAATCGTATCGTCTTGCCATTATTATATTTTATTTATTAATTGCAATGTATTGTTAATGGTCGCCTGGCCCGTAATAGAAGAAGTAAGATGCCCAAAGAAGGTAGGTCCTTAAGGATTTACTGGGAGTCTTTCTATGTTAATTGGGACAATGTTTTCGAATTTTATAGGTAATGGGCACAATTTTTACTCTGAGATACCTTTAATTTTACTTCTTCTACTTCTGGTGCATCTATGGTCCTCTAAGCATAAAACATGGCAGTAAGAAGTAAGATGGCAACTAGTAACAGCGGCAGCACTTCAAAGCCTATAAAGAAGATATGCATTATTTTCATATCATTCTTACTCGCGGTCATACTTTTATCAATAACAAACATCATCATCGCACATGTCTTTATAGTAACAACTATTTTATTTCCGCAAACTACAACTACTGATACCAACAATAATAATAACAACAATAGTCCCTCGTCAAAACCAAAGAAGAATATACAAACAAAGACGGTATATGTTCCACCTACGCAAGATGACTTGGAACGTATACGTCAAGAACTTGAAACATCTGATCCACTACCACCAGAGAATGAGAGAGATGAACAAAATACTATAACACATGACGTACAATCTATTATTAAATCTACTGAAACATTATTATCAAAACGTGAGAAAGTACTATCTGTCGCACAAAGTGAAATTGAGGAATTAAATGATGCATATGCATCATTTGAACAGAGGTTAAGACAAGATACCACACAGCATACCAATATTGAGTATGATAAAATTATCAAAGTATTACAAGATCAAGTACCATCTTTACGTGAATTATTGGGTAGGAAGACATTTATTGATTTAGACCAAAAAGAATTAATGGAATTATATGATGGTGCATTAGATGATTTAAGTTGGTTATTAAAAGTTGATGATATGGACGAAGAGACAAAGAAATACAAATCTATACTATTTCTTAATGCAAATGATATATTTGTTAAGGTTTTGAATGCAGCTACAAGCAATTCTACTACTATTACTGCTGCTGCTACATGTGAAAAGTCATATCTTGCTCTTGATGATGACAAGTCATCATCTGAATTTGCCAATGTAAAAAGTTCAAGTGCAACAAAGGCGGCTGACACAAAGAAAGTTGTAGACGACACATCTTCTTCTCATGTAACTGACGATATAGCACGTGAGTCGGACTTATATGAGTTAGTACAAAATATCAAACATATTCTATCACGACGAGATCTAGCAGCAGCTCTGAAAGTGGATGATGTATTACCAAGTCCAATTAGTGATGAGGGTGTGGCTGAGATTCGGTCAACAATAATATCACCCATGGCAAGAACCATTGAAGAGAAGAGAAAGGCGGCTCTTACACATGAAGATGAAATAAGAGAATCATGGGTGGGTAAAATTGAGTCATTAAAGGCTAGCTTGATATCAACCAATGGTGATAAAGATGATGGAGCAGCAGCAGAGTTGTGTACATCGCCCGATTTGGTAGAAGACATGGTTACACGAGGCATAGAAGCAATCCGGAGCAAGAATGACCTTCGATTAACATTGGAGGGTGTCGCATTACTCGCTGTTGGAGACGATGAAGCGACTACTGCAATGCTTCAGTCCAAACTTGACGACGTCAATGCGCCAGATATTGATTACGAAGGAAGAGGTGATCGAAAGCCACCCACTGATGCACCCTCTTCGAAACGAACTTTATCTTACTTAGTTGATGGCCCATTGCTTCATAAAGGAGTTGTTGGATGGATTGACTATTTCGTGGACTGTATTAGTGGCTATGATGATAACATTGATGGTATTTTAGATTCGGTAGTTGGCGAAGAAGGAAGGTCAGTGGGTAATTTAGTAGTCGATTCATTCACTAAAGTTGTCAGGCGGATACCCTTCCCAACAGAGCTTTTTGGTAAAGTAAGAAAATCTGGCATCTTGGGAGGAAGGACGAGGAGTCTAATAGAATAGGTAATGTCTAAGAGCAGTAGGTTCTCATCACAGAGTCTCTAATTTACTTAGAAGAGAGACAAGCCAAATACTTTCAAGCAACTTGATGAGCATGTGCCTCTTCCATCTTCTTCTTCTTTTCGGCCTGCTTCTTCTGCATGACTTCGTTCCAAAGGCCAAATTTCTCTTTATTGTGTTCTTCTTGCTGCTTTTGACGCCGTTGTAACCACCCAATCACACCAGAATCTGCCGCTTCTGATGGCGGAGCACTACCAACTAAATCTTTGGCAGTTAATTGTTGTGGTTGTTGTCCACTGTCGGCACCACTGATAAGACTCGGAGGAAGTTCAGGAACAGGCAGGTGTGACTTGGACGATGCAAATGAACCCAACCCTCTTTGACTCATTTCCCTAGTCACATTCACTCGATCATTTACGCGACGTTCAAACTCATCTGCAATCTGATCCGCATCCATACCTCTAAATTGAGCCAAGAGAGCTGGAATATCATCGTAGCCCTCACGCGATATCTCAACAAGGAGTGGAGTGATACGTTCAAGTGTATTATCATCTCGATCATTGGGATTATCGTATGGCTTGACAAGAATTAAGTTCTCTGGTTGAAGTTGTAATGCTAATGCGTCATCATCCAATACTACAATTCTCCGTTGGGGTCGATTCAGCCATGATAAATCTTTCACATGTACTCCGTTGATATAATTAGTTGCTTCACGATGTAGTCTATGCATAATATACCCTTTACTATCAAGACTATCAAGAACCGGCCCGGCCAAACCATCAGGGGAGGGTGTCCACACTACAATTTCATAGTATTGAGCCATCAATGCCAAGAACTTATCAACACCAGGTCGTTTGGCATGTCTCCATCCATACTTTCTATCCCAAGTTGAGCATACCAATGTACTCTCTAGATCAATTACAAGACATGGCGGAGCTGGGAAGTCAGGCGGGATATTGGGAATTTGATTCCAATCTGGCAATAGTTTCGTACGTGCTGGTTGAGCAAACTCCTCAATCTTATCAGTCAATCCAATCATTTTAGCCAACTTTGCTGGTGGACTATCTTCATCAGCAATACCCCAACCAATAAATGCTGTTGGAAGTATAACTGCAGCATACCATCCTAAACGTGTGACATCAAAGGAAGAAGATGATGCCATGCTTGACTTTTGTGCTTGTTTTCCGGCAGTAGTAGTTGCAGCAATCGATTCACCTTCTGCGGTGCCTGTATTGATAAATGCATTAGCACGTTCTTTTCTAGCAGCTCTTCTAGCTGCCCTCTCCTCTTTTGTTACTGCTTGACGGATGGGTTTTGCTGTTGACTCTCTACGGACATTAATTCTAATTACATTATTTGTGTTTGTATGTTTGCAATAAGATTTACTAGCGTTGGCTACTAGCCCAACAAGGCGTATTGATTTTGATGTAGTAGTAGTAAACATACCTAATTAAGATACGATCACAATAATAATATGTTATGTGTTGTATTTTGTGGTTGTGTATCTTTTCTTATTGATGAGCAAATTAATCAAATCGCCTGTCTTCAAACCTCCAACCTAAAGAGCTTTCAGAACTAATCGTATACACGTAACAGTATATTATATGTACCATTGATTAGCAAAGCAAAACAATGTTGTTTGTACTCATCAATGGTCATGGACTTAGATTTTTTATTCAGGATACCAAAAATGTACTCCTCCGTCCCGCTCCACTCTCCACTAAACTTCTCTCTAGAGCAAGAAGAGGGGCAAAGATCATCTCCAACTTGTCCGGCATCATTCACAAGCAAATATGTATGATATGGCATTGCGATGTATTATTATTACAGCTAGTAGAATCAAAATACACATTTCATTTCTTTTTCTTAATTTTATTGTTTGATTCGTATATCTACTTATCTAAGTAGTAGTTGTGATGTTTATTTGTCCTTTCTGTTGGCAACAGATGCACGGTATCCAGAAACCTTAGTCTCCATTCTTGCAAGTCTCATGGTAGTAAAGGCACTAACCTCTTGAGATGGGATATCACCCATGACAATTTCATTCGAAGCTCCGGCAAGGGGTTGAATAATTCCTGAGAATTGTGTAGCAGCCTTGCATTCCTCAGCACTGGAATCACCATTCTTAACCTTACTGATACGCTTCTTGGGGAAGACAATTAACTTGCTCTTGTATTCCTCAAGACGTGCAACATTGGCGGCAAGAGATTCGGCACTCTTGTTGGTACGACGATGATCGACGGCAATACCAACAGTTCTAGCATAACGAGCAGTAAGACCAGCAGCCTTTAATTCCTCAATGGTGAAGCCCTTACCAAGACGAACCTTGGCCGAATAACGCTGCGTTGGGCAGTGCACGGCAGGACGTAATAACTTCAGAGGACGAGGGGCAATGGCAGCTGCCTTAGCAGCACGAGCAATACGACGAGACTTCTTCTTGGAAGCCTGGTTTAATGTAAGGCGGACCTTGAGTGGACCACGAGAAGACTGACAGTACTTCTTGTGGCAATGGATATTGGGTACGACGTTATTATGCTTCACCATTTTGAATTATTTAATATATATAATTGTTCTGTTGATGATAGTAGTACAAAAAAGAATGTTAGTAATGTATGTATAAAGACATGAGATGTGTAACAAATACAACAGGTATTGCAACAGCCACCACCACCATCATATTCTTCCCTATTATCAATAAATATACCCTATCGAATAGTACAGGACGCTGACAGCTATATTTCGAATCATCACCACCATATCTACTTCGATGGCGGCTTTTGAGGGGCGATTATAACCCACCCAAAGACTCATATTTTTTTCACCGCATACAATACTACTCATACTATATATCTACCACCTTCTTTCCTTTATAGCGCTACACAATAGAGCAGGGTATCAACACTTACTTCACTATCGTAATACAAAACAATGTATGATGCTTGCAAAAATAAATTTACGTGCCTTACTTAAAAAATTGTAATTATTACACGTGTAGTTCTTGCTCGTACCGTACTCCTAATCGAAACGTATTGTCGAGCTGATCGTGACCGTACTCCGTGTGCTCTTTACCGGTATCTTTAGGGTACTCGAGTTATGGGGGGTCATACGAAAGCCCACGTACAAAGACTGTTTGTTTTTGAGAGATTGCTCAATAAGAAAAACTTTGTATACAATAATAAGGCGCTCTTAATCTCTTGAAGGTGGTAATTGATGCTAGGGAATAAGAAGCAAAGAAAAAGGCATAGCGTGCGTAGTAGTGCGCATCACACAGAATTTTACCGCCGCCACACAAACCACGCACGCCGTATACAAAATATCAGTTATAGTTATAATAAATACAGTGTTAACGTTTGAATTGGAATATAATACATCAGTTAAATCTCAATCATACTGTAATCATAATTCATTTCTCGGGATAAAATGTAAACAAAATTGCTTATTTATATCGAAGCAACCACTTCAACTATTTAACAGTGTCTTCTTAAATAGTAAGTAAATCACATGAACCAACACATCAACACATCCACCAAGAAAATACTTATAATACAAATAAAGATGCACTGTTAAGTGGCTGTTCCTTTTTGGAGCGGCGGCCTTATAGATGAGTGTACCATAAAACTGTATATAGAAATTAGTAAGAGATAGTCATGAGTAAATTATTGCATCATCTACATGAGACTACAGCAGCAACACAAGAAGGATTGCGCCCACCACAGCAACAACAACCATCAAATACAGAACGGCTTACTCCAAAAGAATTATTACATACACTACGCCAACAAGATAGAGAAGATGTTAGCTTTATTGTTAATTTAGTAGAATCTGGCTTCTCAACATTAGACCACATACAAGATAATGAAATATTACATAAACTTGCAATAAAACAAATGAAAATGATGAGTAATATTCTATTGAATTGTTTGAAACTAGATGGATGGGAAGCACGGAATATGATTAATGCGGCTGAGGCGGCGGCTTCACTTGTTCGTCCGGGTATTGATGATAATAATTTAGATGTTTGGGAGGAGGGCACATCATTTGCCAACCCATATAGTTATGGTTGGTCTAATGATACTATGCAACGTTACAATAAGTTATATTGGAAGCATGTCTTGGGTACTGAAAAGGGTAGAGAATACATCCAACCGTATGTATCATTAATATCACCCCCAACACCAATTGAATTAGCGGATTTAATGATGAGGAAGCTATCAATTACAAATCTGACTACTATACAAAAAAGTGAGAATGCATTGGCAGCTGCTAAATTGCTAGTGGAGCAGCTTGAGAGTAATCATAAGGAGTTGTTGCAACAAGAGGAGAAGCGGCAGCTGGAATTAGTAACACGTAACGAATCAGTCAAGTCGATCCCTCCTTCTACCGAGGATGAAACAACTAAGAAGAAACGCAGGACCGACATCAATCAAGAGCATCAGAATAGTAGGAGTAATACTGAAGATAATCAAATGAAAGATGGTACTTCTACCTCTCCTATGGAAGAGGATACAGATGACGATGAGAGTGTAGATGACAATTTGTCTAGTGACCAAGAAGAGGATGAGCCACCTGCTGGTGATAACACTACACCAAATCAATATCAAGCAAGAAAGGTTAAAATTGACGAAACACTGAACATTGAATTTGAATTTGCACCTGATAGTACAGAAGTATCGTTTGATAACGATAATGATACCCCAATGAATGAGTCAAAAAAGGAGGATGCCATTTTACTTGAACTTGTATCATTTGGTACAACTGAAGATCAAGCTAATTCCTTGAATCAAATAGATGCTGAATGTATTAATGGGTATGAGGCTATTGCATATAGTATGATAAAAGATGATATGAACTTGCTTGTTGAGCGTGTATCTGATGATATCAGCATCGAAAGTATACCGATCTGTGACCATGAACAAACAGAACAATGTTCAACTAATACCAAGTTACCACCACTTGCACTTTTAAGTACTCGGGGGTCACCAAGAACTAACAACACTACAACTACACAAGCTGTCCATGGTTTGACTGCACTGATAGTAAATGCCGCTTGCAAGGTACTTCCTGACGATACACGAGTATTAAAGCAAATAGTGGCTGGACTTGAATTAGACAGACGCAATACAGAAGGTTCTGATGCAGACCATAATATATGTGAGATTCTACGCAATGTTGATAACGAGAGGCAAGTTATCCTTGTAATGGAGGAAAGTCTCCGTCTTGGCCTATTTGATGAAGTCGTTGAGAAGTTGCTAATCAAATACAGAGGTATTCATTCCAATTTGAAAGTACTCATTGTAAAGGAAGCTGGGTTACATCCTGTCAGTATGGCGAGTATCAACCATAAGTACCATTTGGAAGGCCAGAATATCACTGCTGAATGTGGTGGTTCAAAGAACCCCCGAGACACATCAATTGAAATCTCTAGTGATCATAGAAAGAAGCAGTCGGGTATTGATGCCGAAGCTAGTGTGTTGATGAGTGACCTACTTCGACGCCGTGATGACAATCAACCCCTTCCCTCTCAATTAGTGAATGGAATTAATAATGGAAAAGATTTCAACAGTGAAACTATCACACTAGTAGAGGATATATTCTGGGATTTACGGTGTCTGATGAGTGAAGGAGATTTATCTGAGGCAACAGTCGAAGAAATGTTTAAGCCGCTTCTCGGTAAGGAGGTAGATGGAATCAAGAAGATGCCTCTCCTGTTACACCGCTGTTCAACTAAAGCATCACACGAGGCGACTGAGAAAGTTAGTAATGTGCCAGTCCAACAGCTCAGCAAGAATTTGGTTATTGGCAAGAAGAATGGAGTTGTTACCAATGATTCTTCACTATTCATTACTCAAGCAATCCGTATTAGGCAGAGCGCTGGCTGTAATACTGATGGACACGACGATATCTTGAGGATATGTGCAATGATTCTTGAACGACGAGCAAATGCTCTCATCTCAACCACAGTAGTCCGAGCTGGAATTGATGAACTTGCGTTGATGGTCTTGAAGATTCTTTGCAAGATGGCTGGTATACCTTGGCTTTTGTCAGAGGAAGTTGGTAGAGAGCTAGATGATCTTATCAGGGCAGTACAAGAGCGACAGGAGCGTATGGAAGCTCGATTGAAGACAAGGAACTCGGCAAGGGAGAATTTGGTAGACCAACTTTCACCATTTGACAAGGCTTTCAACAGGGCAATGGCAAGGATTGGCAGTCGTAATATTAGCAAGGATAAACATCTATTTCAGGATGTACTGATTGAGGTTATTAAGAAGAGAGGTCTAGGCAGAATCTTATTCTCCCAGAAGACTAGAGATTTTTGGAAGCAGGCCAAAGAAGATCCATCCAAGTTGAATGATAACGAAGCCATCCTTCTCGTAAATCAACCATTTTTCAAGGACAAGCGGAATAGTCTTCAATCACATGGACTGAAATCCAACCACGTAGAGTTTCCTCATATATTTTCCCCAGATGAAGCCAGGGATATTATTACCAACGTCATGTCAAACCACACCGTTTCAGAGTCGGAACATTTATGTGCCTCTAAAGAATATCTACAATCATGGTTAGATCATAATACCAAATCTACTGCCACAAAGGAAGCTACAGTTACTGATGACGGAAGCTTTGTAACTCCTTCACCTCAGTCTAAAGAAGACAAGAAGCTTCTTAAAGGCAAGAGGTTCATGATTTGTGGAGAGTTTGAGATCCCAACAGATGACATCAAATCAATGTTACATTCGTTTGGTGTTGCTCGAACAAGTGGTATGGCTACTAGATTCCCTAATGCCAACTCAAAGTCAAAGATTGATTATCTATTGGTTGGACAAGGAATAGGTACTCATGATACGACTCAAAGGGCGGCCGAGAAGAACATCAAGGTCATCAACCTTGAAAAGTTGCAACAATATCTACTTGGTGCCATTTCTAGTCTCTCTGATTAAAGCAAACCAAATAATCTATTCATATTACGATATCATAAACTGTGATCTCCAATACATTTCCGCCTGCAGCGGCCCTTATGTATGTACCTCGATGGCTATCTAGTCTGCGAGTTCTTTGTGCTTAGACTAGTGGTATCTCTTTTGGCGATTGACTCGAAAAAATTACCTACTACTTGAAAATGAAAAAGACATATGTCCTTAACTCCTACTTCTTCTTTCATCTCATAATTTTGCTTTGTTAGTTGTAATAGTAACCAATTTCAATGTGAGTTGTGTGGTAACTCCCCGTAAGGGTTGAGTCGGCTGCCTTCTACACGCTGGTGAAGTTCAGAACGCAATGGTCATTGATTCTCCGTCGATTGTTTGGTGTGATGTAGGCGTGTAGGATACCCGAGCAACCACAATCTCAAATGGATGACAATCTATGTGTTGTGTGTTGCAATGAAGGTTGAATATCGCTTAGAATCTCCCGTGATATCATGAGAACAACACCATCAGTGGCCATTGACGTTGCCTCTTTCCTGCGGTAGAAGTGCAGACCATTTTATATGGGTTTGCAATTTTTTTATCATTTATGTTTCTGACTGTATTATAATTTGATGTTTACTCCATTATTCAACAACAGCATGGGACGCATGCACGCACCAGGAAAGGGTATCTCTAAGAGTGCCCGCCCTTACAAGCGCACTCCACCAAGTTGGTGTAAGATTGCTCCCGCTGATGTTGAGGAGCAAGTCTGCAAACTTGCCAAGAAGGGTTTAACACCCTCCCAAATTGGTGTTGTCCTTCGTGATCAACATGGTGTTGCCCAAGTTCACCAAATCACTGGACAGAAGATTGTTCGTATCCTCAAGGCTGCTGGACTTGCACCTGAAATCCCCGAGGATTTATACATGCTTATTAAGAAGGCTGTACAGGTTCGTAAGCATTTGGAGCGTAATCGTCAAGATAAGGATTCCAAGTTCCGCTTGATTCTTATTGAGAGCCGTATCCATCGTCTTGCGAGATACTACCGTACCACTCGTAAGCTTCCTGCTAACTGGAGGTACGAGAGTGCCACCGCTTCTACCATGGTTGCCTAAACACATACTACCATAAGTTAAAAAGGAGTAAAACATAAAACCTTCTATTATTCATAATATATACTTTTGTCTTATTGAATCTTTGTATGATAGATATGCACTCACTTTCCAATTCTAGTTACTTTTCAAATTTCAATCTATGCTTTAGTTGGACTGTCGTAGAAGCGAATGCAACAGTTGTTTCTTTCCTCTATTTGGTAAGTACAACAATATACATTGGATCTCTGCTGCCCTCTGGCACTGTAGCTGTAATATCAAATGCTTTTCTTGGCACTGTAAATCCTGCATATTGAGCGTACCCATTGATAAGTTCCAGATGAGCTCTATCACTACTATACTTGCTCAACCACATGGCTATAGCCTTGCTGGGGAAACAACGATTGGATTGTGATATAAGAACTTTCCCTCCTGGCTTGAGTACTCTCCTTACTTCTTTAAGTACCTCAATTGGATGTATCAAGTAGTCAATACTAACAACACATGTCACGAAATCAAATGCATTATCTTCATACGGTAATGTTGGATCAACGTTGAGATTCTTTGGTTCGAAATCAGTCAATTGATCATTAGCCTTCAGTTCCAGTGCATTCATTCCGGTTCCAGATACTCTTTTCATCTTATCTTTGAACTCCAATGGATAATGTGATACCCAACTACTGCAAATATCAAGAATGGAGCTCCCAGCAGGTATATTAGCTCGGTAATATTGTGTCAATGATGCAACTGCTGGTTCATCAATATGATAAACTAGACGGGGAAGAGTATAGAAGTTTTCATCATCTCCCTCATCAGCTCGAAAGAAGTCTTTCTTTTCAAAAGGAGGTGTCTCTGGCCATTCCTTTACAAGTTTTACAGGTGTTGGTGTTGGGAACTTATACGGCGTGCTATCCCCAGTAAACTTTCGAACAAGAATACCTCTTGTTCTAGGATTGCCATCAGGTCCATCACCGTACTTCATTTGTACTTCTGACTCAACATACCTTGGGTTGTCATTCTTCTTATCAGCTGCACAAGCCGATTCTGATCCTCCAACAAGAGCAGTCATATCTGATATGAATACTGCTGAAGCTGTTGAATAGATAAAGTTTGATCGAGTTATTTGATGATACGAGTTAGATCCTCTTGGGAAGATTGATAATGCATTGCATTGAGTTGATGACAATGCCAAGATGATGGCGATGGAAGCAAATACATTCATCCTATTAGATCAGATACTAGCTCTGCACTATCAATATCACTATGTGACAAATTTGCATTGACTCATCATTCATCGCAGCAGCTCGGCCGGCTTTTGATCATGAATCATTTCTGGATGAATTCATACTATGCACAATCTCTAATAAAGAGACTCGAGGCTGTGCGGTCACAAAGAAAAGCCGGTAAAAAACAAAAGATACCTCATTGCAAAAGAAATGTATCTTTACCGGCGAGCCGGCTACACCACACTGACGTATGAGGATCCCCCCACTACAAATCAAACGCCGCTCACAAATCTTCCTTGAATATCAACTAAAACAACACCATGGTAAGGCGTATATAGTTTGTAGTAGTCCCGGGATTGTACCGTAGGCGTGGTGGTTGTTTGGTTTTGGTAGAACAGTAAGAATCAACCAGAAGCAAGTGAAGAGATATGGAACTCAAAACACAATAACGATATGAGAGATTCTTCAGAGAGGCCTCTCCATTCCCTCGTCTGAAAGTTGCATGCCTCTAAAGAATAAGATCTTTTTAATCTGATGGGTGATTTTAATATTAAGGATTCATGTGTGTTGAGATTGAGGAATACGTCATACTTGGGGAATGTTATTTGCAATGACACAAAATTATATATACTCACTAACAATATATTGTCCCTTTTCCCAATCATACAGTACAAGCTTGCTATCATCGCTGCCCTTTTCGGCTCTGCCGCAGCCTTCACTCCGGCTTCACCAGTACGCACTAACACTGCCATCTCCCAACACATTGGATCAGGTGGTATGGCCGATACACGTGATCCTGATACTAAAGATGATGAGGATCCACGTAAGTCCATCTCTGCAGCTCCTTCTTTCGAGGAATACTTAAAGCAGCGTGAGGCTGAGGGAAAATAAATATTATGCAAAGTTTGGGTTTATCGTATCAGTTTAGTAGAACGATTTGCCCCTTGTCCAAAATATATTTAGAGCTAGGTGAGGAGGATTTGGAAGGAGGTACTTTGACATGTAAATAAGCAAGAACTCTGGACATATTCTGTTGCCAAAATATAGTTATTCCCTTTAACCTTAACATTCTTAATTTGAATACAATATGATTGTCTACTTATAATATTGCATTTGTATCCATCGTTGACCTTGTTTACTCTCGATATCTTAGATGATCGAGGTTTAAAGGTAAGCAGCATGCAGAAGCTCTTCGCGTCGTTGGCAAGAGCTACATTATATTATACATTCAAATACCAAGATCACAACTAAAGAGTATGATCAGCTGTAGCAAGACTTGTCTAAGTTACAAACTTCTTAAATGATTGATGCAAAGCACATGCCACAATGTTTCGACCAGGAGAATCATTTGTTTTCAATCATGTAACACCGGCTGACGTATCTATCACATAAACTGTTGTTTTGCTCGTATAATAAGGTAACAAAGACGCCTCTCTAATAGCTGATTCGTATCCCATACCCGAACCAGAAGATTGTGTAATATTCCCAAAGTAAGATACTAACAAGTCATTGTTTATTTGCCAAACCATCCCTTTTTCTTTGGTTCAGGTTCAGGTTCAGGAGCAACCTGTTTAGCAAAGAACTGATCCGATGAATCATCATCTCGGACATACCAGAAATATTGAGCCATGGGAATAATAAAAGAGCCAACAACAAGGACAGCAATTAAAGCGGTATATTTTCCTATGTAAAAAGGATGTTTGTATAATTTAGTTACTAGGTTTCATAATACAGTTGCAACACAATCGTACAACAACATACACCTACCTTTCTTTGATTTTGTTTCTTTAGCATCTTTGTAGGTAGATCTAGCATCATCAAATACCTGATCACCAACATCTACATCGTATTCCCTGTAGAGACCCTCACGTGTTACTCTCTCAGCAACAAGAGATGAACTACCAAATGTGGGTGCGTCTGCAATCATATCAACTGCATCAGCCATTGGTCCACTACAATAAGACAAGAGATCAATAAGCGGTAAGTTCGTGTACCTCAGAACAAGAGATAACAACAAGGAAAGCTCAACACTTACACAACTAATGCAGATGCCAGAGAAGCAGCAGCGATACCATTAAATGCTATCTTTTGAGCACTAAAGGCCGGTTTCTTGGCCGTTGATACCTTACTTGGTACAAGAGCTGATACTCCATTGGAGAGTAGCGCAAGGGATACGAGTATGGTTGAACAGTTTAACATGATGCAATAGAAGATTAATTATTAATCTTTGTATAATGCTAAATAAGAGTCAGAAGTTTACCGCCATAAGTAGATTTTCACCTAATATAAGTCAGGAGACCGACACAGTGCAAGCATTTGTCTACAGCTACAGGCTTCTTCTATCTTCTTCTTATGGGTAGTTTAAACCTGCCGCTCGGCTTCTAGTTATTTGCAATATGGCTAAAGGTATGGAGGACTTAGTTCCTTCATAAACAGTATTTCTTCTGTTTCGATCTACCTTATTGCAAAAGACTTAGTTGCATTATTCGACCAACAGAAAAGAGGACTCAGGAGTCTAGCAGTAAGACCACACTGTATGAACATTCACCTAATTTGTACATATTCTAGTTTATAACACATAGGAGCATAGCAGTCATCTAATAATCACTGTGCGCCTCAACTGTCACTATCACTCTTCCACTCAGTTGGGTAGCAATTCATGCCTCTAATCAATGGCTCAAGTACTGCCTTCTTCTTGCCAGTTACTGCCTCCTTCTTGCCACCTGTACCACCATATGCCGCCTTTCCTGTTACTCTACCAAGCCACTTTCTCATTGCGTCATATGATACAACTCCAATATCACCGCCGCAGTCAAATTGTCCAGTAGATGGGATGGTTTTTGCTGTATGATTCTCCTTCTTGCCTCGCCAAATCTTGAATTTAGCAAAGCTTTCGGAAAACTTGCAAGCTGCCTTGTGTACGTTGAACCTCTGGATATCATCCCCCCAATCACTCATTGTATCACCGCAACCACAAGGTATGATACTTGCATAACATCCAGCAAGTGGTTCACCAACTATTCTTCCAGGACCGTGTTTGAAGCCCAAGATGTGTGATCTTAATGTCTTGTATGAAAGCCCCCTTCCGTTTGGATGAGATACAGTAATAGGATTGCCACAACATCCACAATCAAGAACCTGTGTATATGTAGAACCCACAGACAGAGTGGGATTGACAGTAATGAAATCCTCAATGAATTTCTTCATCTCTGGGCTCTCCCTCCCCAATACATCGAACATTCGGAGAAGCATCCTCTCCCTAGCTGTTGGTGCATCATAACTGAACTGTGATTGACGGTTAAACGTTTTGATTTGATTCATATCAGACAATCCAGAACTTGTATAACTCCTGTACTCGGGAGGGATACTCCTTAGATCGGCCATGATCGTCTTATTTTGTACAGAGTCTGGGGCGTGAATCTTCTCCGCTTCCGTTGGTACCCTACGTTTGCCGAATCCAAAGGCACTGTAATCACGTTCTGTGTTATAATATGGAAGAGAGATGATTAATACTAGATTTGGCACCTAGATATATCAATTAATAAAGGTAAAGCAATTTACTTACCACCGCCCCTTTCACTTTGGGGATATGATGCAGCAGCAGCAGCTTTCCCCTCTTTCAAATAAGTAGAAAAATCCACACTACCACTATCACTTGGAGCAGCATCAGCCGCCCCCTCTGATAAATCCCCACCAACATCACTTAGTGATGCAGAAGCAGCAGCAATATCCTTACCACTCTTCAACTCATCTTGTACCCCGTCACTCTTCAATCCCTTACAATCCCCACTAACCATTCCACCTCCAAGACCTGAAGAATCCACAGCGGCAGCGGCGACAACACCACGAGATACTGCCTCCCATTCCTTAACACCAGCAGATAAATCCCCACCAACATCACTTGGAGATCCACCTTCAAGACTTGTGACAGTGGCGGCACCACCACTATTTGTAGTAGGGTTAGATTCATTACTAACATTATCCAAATCCCCTAAAATATGAGTGAATAAAGAGTAAACAATTATGTTAATTTAAATATGAAAGGTTAGAGATAAAATATATAATACAAACATTACACAATTACAATTACACCACACTTACCCTTAACTTCCAACTTAACTTCCAATCTAACCTTCTTATCATCTTCCTTGGTATGATCACCTTCCCTTTTTCTTTTAGCAACCCTCTGCTTATTATTGTCAACTAAAATATTAATATACAAACAAGATATTAGATTGATAATATAAAACCAGAATATATAAAATAATACACAATCACTCACCAATAAATAAAGGTTCATCACAGCCCTCAACAAACAATTGCATACAATTATTGAGCCCTTCTGTAACAACTTCAGTTGAACTACATGATGCACCATCTGTAACTTCCTCCAATCTTAAAATACCACCGTAATCCAGAAATGAATTAATCATGAGGGGTGTAGTTATCCTATTAAGTACACCCCTTGCACTCATATTTGATAAAATGTCCAATGGTGGAAGGTCTTCATAAATATATTGCCTTAATAAACAAGCACAGTTTGCTAATTCATAAAGGTTGGCAGGCCTCTGCATGTTTTTATTTAGTTGTTTGGAGGTGCATGATAATGCTGCCATATCTCTCATTGGTAAAAAAGAAGACATAGTGGATAGAATATCTTTAGAGGCAAAGATATTCGCTGCAGTTGGTGCAGGTAGATTGTTATTATTAGATTGACCTAGTACAACCTCAGCTAGTGGTGGTCCAAGTTGGTTCATGTTGTTTATAATATGGTGGTGCGGCGGTGTTATTATTACGCGTAGGTAGTCGATATGTGATGCGGACTGCGGATGGCTGGGAGTTAATTGTTTGGAGTTGGTGCCTTAGATTAAATTATTTGTTGGGGGTGATTGAGTTATTCTGATTGAGAGTTCTTAGTGAGCTCATATCTCACGTTTTACAACGGACTCGATGGCTCGTGTAGAAAATTCATGATAGGAGGAAAAACTTTAGCTCTCATTACGAACTGTGTTTCTAGCGGCAATAGCGCCCATATGCCAACCAATGCGGCAGAGATGATGCCAATGCATCATATGAGTATAGGACTACATGGTTGCAATAGTAGTAGTATAGTTAGTGCTAGTAATAATGGCCTAACTCTGAGTAATTGCAATGCAATTTGCCATGATGAATATAAAAATTTCAATCACAATCTCAAGAGAAAAAATAAATCGCATCTGGTACTCGTGGCAACTATCTGTCTGTATCCTGTGACGGCCATTTGCCTCGGTCCCAGAGCCCAGAATAAATCAAACTAAAACTGGGAAAAAGATACCACTTTACGGTATCTTTTGGTATCCGGTATCTTTGCAACCCCTGAGGTCGATACGTAGACCCTAAACTAAAGGCACTCATTTTTTGCGATGTACAAAGGGACACATACAGAGAGAAGAGGGCATAAAGAAGAGGTATTATACCTATGCTATTACGCTCGCGTGTCATCTATTTGTAGTCGGCCGAGCGTAGTCTAGCGTAGTGCTTATCGTCGATAGGTTAGAGGTCCAAAACAAAGTACGTCGCGCTTAGTATATACTAATTTATCATTTCTTTTCTCTCTCTCATACTCAATGTTTTGCAAAACAATATACATATGATACAATAAGTAAGATGCCTCGAAGAAGTGAGAAGAAAGAGAAGAAACAGGAACGTAGGGAACGTAAACCCAGGAAAGCCAAGGATAAGGTTGTAGAAGAAGATAGTAAACCCAGTGCTGATAGTGATGTTGATGAAGAAGAACCACCTCTTCTAACACATCTAAGTGAAAATGAGAAACAGTTTCTGATGAGCAGTATGGTAGAAGAAGGTCAACAAGAGGATATTTGGTGGTGGGATGAGGGAAATGGTCGAATTCTACATGAACTTATGCATCCTAACGATAATGGCTATGCACATTTAGACATTCAGCATTATTATTTGTGGGGTGATAAACAACAGATAAAAAATGATATCAAAACAGCAGAGAGGTATGGAATCTTTATTGAGAAATTTCCTGGAAAAACTCGTGGAAGTAGTGGTGCAACAAGTGGAAGGATATTCATTCGTACAATGGATATAATTAAAGAGATACCCCTGTGGGGAAATTATCTCAAGGAGATTAAGGCATTAACACGTCAAAGATGGTTAGGAAAGAAGATGAAGGCGGACGACACTTTATTTACAGAACAAGATAGAGTGGTAATTAAGAAGCTTTGGGTTGGCAAGGCATTGGGTGAGGCAGAAAATGTCGGAGTTAGAAATGCAGGAGATTTCAACAAACACTTCGATAATTATGGATTCGGATCAGAAGAGAGAATCATTGCATCAATTTGTGATGTGAAGGAAAAGGGGAAGAACAAAGTGATGGGATTTGATTACTTGGGTGATGAGGTACGATTCAAAGCCCCTCATGGCACTGTTGTTATCATGGATAAGGTTGCATCGGGTGCAGATGGCTCAAAACGATACAGCCATTTTATTGAGGGGGCGGCGGGAACATATACTCTTGTTGTTGAGGTGGGTATTGCTGTGGGAAGTGAAGGAGATTTAGGTAAGTATGTAGGAAAGAGTGAGGAGGGAAGTATGGTGGAAGAGATGGAAATGAAGGATGTTGAGAACCATTCGGTCGATAATGTTTATATTGGAGAATAAGTATTAGAACGTATATTGTATCTCTTTTAATGCCCCGAATATCTCATCGAGACAGCAATCATCATCGGTATCAATGATACGTTGATCTTGTCCAACTTCTGCTTTTTGCAACTTCTTGAGCAAATCCCTCAATGCCATTATCTCGAAACTTGGCGAGTGGTACTTCTTTGAAGAAGACCAATATACTTTTCTCTGTTTTTGCTGTATGAGATGTATCAAAAGATAATAACTCCTCTCCGCCATGAAATGAGAATGCATCTGACAATCCATCATCGTCAACATTATGAAAGTATATAAGTTTTCCTGCTCTTGGCATGACTCTAACTCCATGCTCACTGCTAGTGTCAGTAGTATGTCGTATTTGCTTGGTATCCCGGCAAAATACATGCAAGCCAGCTTTTTCGAGCACTCTTCCATCAGAATTATCATCTTGATCCTCGTCTCCTTTTGTATGATGTATACCATTCAGAAGCAAAGTTTTAGCTGAAGTCAGAAGTCTTTCGCTCTGTTCTCTATTGTAATCAGCATTGCTTTGCTGAATAGCTAATGGGAAGGTTGTGCCACCGCCTATTACATTTCCATCATCATCCATATTATCGGTAAGGTATAATATAGCAGTTATATGTCGAAACAACTTGCCATTGTTTGTATCAACATGTAGCCCATCAGGGAGAAGATTGTCTGTGAAACTCTTCGGATTTAGTTGCAATTGTTGTATATCTTGTTTTATTTTTGTATCATATCGAACATATCGTGGTTCGTTTTCGCCATCATGTCTTGGGCAGTTTGTTACTTTTGCAATCGTATTATGAATATTTTGCAGTATTGCTTCAGCAGATGATGTTTGATGTCCTGTCCGTGTTTGATGTTGTTCATCAAAGTGTTGAATTAATATACTACACTCTTCTCTTGATACTATTGGTGAAGACGATTCCAAGAGCAATGGAGACTGACATAGTGGTATCATCTTTGGTACTGCACATTGTACCAACTCATCTTTTAATGTTGTACCTAAGATTGGATGATTATTGTTTATCTGATATGATACTGTCGTCAATTTGTCAACACTAAAACTGGTACCGGTAGCTCGGGTATGCAATGAAGTACTCTGCTTTGGTATTACTAACGAACCAACAAACTTTGGTACTATTATGATACATCCCAATGAAGAGATTAGATGATTAAGGTAGCCCATTATTATTTTGTGTTTGACTTTTATATATTATCAAACAGAGAAGAACGCCTACTCTTCCCCGACGACTACACTATCATATCATATCAAAGGTTCGTTGATGGATAATATAAGGGTGCTGCTCTCTCTAGCTACTAGAGGCTAGCTAGGATGGGGTGTACAGCTATGAGAGGTGATGTCCTTGATGAGAGATCAGTGATTGAGTGATTGATAGTAGTAAGAGTACATATTAGATACTTGATTAAAATTTGGCGATATTAATACAAGCATACTTTTTTTGCGACTGTGAGTTTGCCTCGTACTACTGTAACTCAGAGAAGAAGTGATTGCAACGTCTCAACATAAATATATGAAGTTTTAAAAGATTAGAGTTTAGACACTATGATATCTTCTTATACTTTCACGTTAGTACTGATAATAGTGATATCAATAAGTTGTGAATTGCAAACTTATGCCTTTTATATTCCAATAGTCATCGGAGGAGGAACGAAAGATGTTATATCATCATCAAGCAATTATATAGACGATACAATTAAAGACCGTCCACTTCTCCGAAAGTTTAAACAGGGGATACAAAAACGGATTCGTCATTCTTCAGAGGGCATCAATCGCAATGGTCAAGTGGATGCATATAAATCTGCAGAAACTTTTCCATGTCTTAATATGCAGTCATGTACATATAATGATGATGTCGAAGACGACCTCGACGTCACTTTAGATATTTCCTCTCGAACTAGTATTAGGAAGGCATTTACAGAGAGTAGTCGGATATATAGTACAGATGATTGCAATGATAATGATGATGCCGAAAAAGAACTGTTATCACTACCACACGGTAGATCGTCAGGGTCTGGTTGTACAATTATCCGACTGACAGGGTCAGATGCTAGTTCTATTAGAAAATTGACCCAGTATGGGGCAGATTTCTTCGAACAAGTAGATGATACTAGTTGCAACAATAGTATAATGGATGCAGGAGTCTTCACTATAGCTGATCACATCGTTGCGGGCTACGATGACAATGTCAATGACGAGGGCAAAATGCAGTTTTTAGATACAAGAATCTTGCCTAATAAACAGTTCAATAGTGATCCTCTTTTACTGCCTCTGGAAGTTGGTGAGATTGTTGGCGAGAAAAGCTTAGGCGATGCACATGAAGGAATGAACATATTACTCGATATTGGAACACAAATAACATCAGCTATTTTGGATATGGATTCTATATCAGCCGACAAACTAATTGATGATGGCACTCATGTCGATCAACAAACAAGTGATAACAAAGAACAACAAAGCGAGTCAACAAATATGATAAAAGATGACATATCTAACTCATATCATCGTCTTATACGATACTTGAAACCTAAAGAAACGACGGATGAAACAACAGATGCCGCATTCAAAGCTCACTACGATAGTACCTTCCTAACACTCATTCCCATGCCTAAACTTCCCGGACTAGAGGTATGGTGCCCTTCTAATGAGTACACTGCTTCTACGAACAATCAAGATTCTCAAAGTAAAGGTGAATGGGTGCGGCCAAAAATACCTGTTGAGTTGGAAGAAGAAGAAGAAGAAGACTCCAAATCAGCTTATATTATAGTTCTGGCAGGCGAATTCTTGCAGCTAACCTCGAATGGTCAAGTGCCTACCTGCATTCATAGGGTTATACCACCATCAAGTAAACAGAATGAAAGATATATACCCAGAATTAGTTCTCCAATGTTTCTTCGCCCCAGGAAAGTCAGCGTTAGTATTGTTTTTATGATATGAACTCGTGTGTTTATATTGAAGTCTCAGTGATTTGAATACTTCATTTGAACTTTGCTTGCCTTTATTTGGTTGCCTTTACATCCCACATGCACTAACATATGTTAATATCATCTCTATTCATCATCATAACTTGCGATAACGCGCATCTTCCAGGAGAGGAGCAGCTGCGCTTTTGTCAGTAAGTGAAGATTTGAAAAAATCTAACAATGATATGCCTATATTTTCAACAAGGTCTGCTCGCAGAGTGTGACGGCATGCATCTATGGTCTGCTCATTAAGAAAGTAGCTAAAGAAATGTTTTATATGATTTATATCATAATGCAATTTAATTTACTATAAAAAGTATATCATGTAGGAGAAGAAGTAGTGACACCTCTAGTTGACGAAGGGTAATTCAATAATATCTCACCAATCAAATAACGATCATCTCGAGCTATTTTGTGAGCAGCATGAAACCAACTATTGAGTCCATCTTTGGATGAGTTGATAGTATCAAGCAGGACAGTTGTAACAGCAGCTATGCGAAAGATGATAGCCGATCCTAATTTTTGCCCAATAGCGTTGACAAGTAGTCTTGCAAACAATACAGCTGCTACCGGGACAACACATGCTATGGCAATATGTTTTGATACAGGAAGTGCACAATCATGTAGCAACAATTGCTTGTCGACTTTGTCCCATTCCCAACCCGAAGAAAATGCCTTGATTGAAACTACAACTCGTGCAATTATTCCATCTTGTCCTTGCCAAATGAACCCTGGTGTCGACTCACCAGTATTGGCAGCATTAGCGCCCTGTACAATGTTGTTGTCTCCGCCACCGTTATTTCTACCTCCCTGGACAGCTCCAACATTTGGCTGATCTTCATCATCAGCATTTACTTGGCCTCGCCCGATAATGAGATCAGACCAAAACTTTATAGTTAACATTTGGAAGTAACACATGATTGCCCACAAGTTTAGTAGCAATGTACCTGTTCCCCAATCGACTAGTATCTCATTCAATTCAGATTTGATTATGAATTCATCACTTATCCCAACGAACAAAGAGCTGTAGAAATAGCCCAATAATATCGGGCAAACGAACAACCAAAGAGTAAAGAAGGTAGCAAGAGTCTTCACCTTCTGAGAGGGTTGGCGAGGCCTGAACGATCGGGCCCATTTCCATACCCCCTTCAATCCATTCGACGCCACAAAGAGCTTAACAATAATGCATATGGCAGGTACCATGAGAACAATACCCATAGCAAAAGCTAAAGGATCATGGATACAGTCTTCAGGAACTCTCAATAGATACAGAGCAAAGTGACCAGCATATAGAGGAATGTTCAAGGCTGCACACAACACCCCTGATATTGCAGCCCAGGATACGAACAAGAGTAATACCATTTTAGCCGTGAGTACGGCTAAAGTGAATGCCTTCACCAATCTGTTTGCAGTTGGATCCTTGAAGAAGGGAGTTCTAACAGCGACACTGTTTTCTATTTCAGATGTGTGCTCCTCACCCCATGCCCATCGACCGTGGCGTTCTGCTCCACCAACACCAAGGTCATCCCAGCCTTCTGGTGGACGAGGGATAGGCTTACCGACCATTTCTTTCCATATTTCAATGTGTGTTACCTTTTCGGTCTTCGACACACCCGCTACATTAGTAGTAGAAGTTGAAACTCCTTGCTTGAGACGGTAGGGGCCAATACTGGTGGGCAGGAGATTAGAAGAAGCGTCATCTGATGTCTTCACTACTAACCTATTCGTAGATGAAGCTGATGGCAGCCGAATGTATGAGTGTGTCGACAAAACTTTCTTGCCGTCTCGTACTATACCACTTGTATGTTGAAGAGAAGAAGTAACTGGCATCTCCATTCTAGAAATGTTTGATCTTATCCACTCTTCTCTTTTGGTCTGATCAGTTTCCGAAAGCATGTTATTCCATAGGGGATATATATCATCATTTCTCCCCTCAAAGGATGGTACTTCCTCAAGGCTATCTAATTGACTCGGTGTCGCATCGTCAGCAAAAACTGGCAGTGTACCCACTAGTGAAAACTGCTCTACTTCACGGGGGAGAATTTGGTTCGTCATTCCTAGATAACCCCCCATCAGAAGAAGCCAGTGATGTTGCATTCCTCCAATTTTATTCTTATATTTCTCAAGAACTCCCAACATACACAGGTGAAAGATGAACAACTCAGCAGGGACCTGTATTTGTGGCATGAGGATATGCCAAAACTTTGGCTGAAACAGAGGCAAGTATTGCCCTAGGTTGTACGTCAAGAGTAAGCGAGCTGGCAGCCAAATATGTACCGCTAGTAATGCCGCATAGATACCGAGGGATAAGAGCACACGTCTCGTATGAGTTACACCAGTCTCCTGAAGTAAATTACCGAGCAAGTCTGGCTGAGGCTCCTGCGGTCTTATCACTCTAGCGAGTATATCAGGATGAGCAACTTCACGGAGTTGGAGAACTGACACGGTCACAAGTAACATGAAAGTAATACCTGCTACCCAATGAAGGAAGATTGATCCAAACAGGTCTATCCCAGCGTATTCTATTCGATCACTCCATGTGTTGTTGAATAATGAAAGAGTGGCCAGGTCAAGCCATATACCAAGCATTAGCGGGAGGAGCAACATTTTGATAAAAAGGAGTATGACAACTTTGGCGATAGCCCCTGCACACTCAAGAATGCTCAGTATCTTCTTTCCAGCAGCTTCATTTTGTTCCGCATTTCTTTCAGCGGCATCTCGCTCTAATTGACGCAAATCATCAAGACGGTTCTCTCGGATGGCATCTATTCTCAAATTATTGTTTCGTATTCTTTCATTCTCTTGTGCTTCTGGAGTTGCTTGAGTAGTCTGTTCTCGCTTCTTCTTTTTCGCGTTTACGGTGATAGTTACGATTGTCTTTAGCATAAAAATTAGGATTGCAAATGAGACGTAGCCAATGCCCATTTTTGCTATTTGTCCTGGTTGATATATCAAATCAAGTTCCTTGCTTTTCTTCTCCAGTTCATGTATTGATACAACAGTGCCATTCCATACTTGTCCAACTATGCTCGTTGAATTGTTTGGTATTATATTCTGTATTGTAGGCAGGGACATAATCATTGATATTATTGTGTACATTGATCCACCAAACTTTGATGGCGCAAAGGCAAACACACCCAAGTAGGCAGTATTGAAGACTAATAGCCAAAGTAGGTTGCGAATGAGTGCTAACAATGGACCCCGAAAGCCAAGTAATTCATTTATTGCAATGTTGACTTCCATATCCTACAACAAATGTATTTGGGGGAAAGGTGAGAGTTCGTCATGATATATAACATAAAAAGAGTTGAATACATAGAAACTTACAATATCATCATCTGCAGCGGCGGCCGCACCATCAAGGTCAGCACCTTCAAAGGCCGGTTGCAATGGTTCAAATTGAGGCTCAAATCGTGCATCATCTCTAGGAGGGCGCTGTCTTCGTGGTGGAGGAGGCGGCACTTCCTCAAGTGGAGGCAAATCATCCTGGTCTGCTTGCTGTTGCTGTTCATTTTCCATATCTTGCTCCTCTTGAGCTCTCATAAAAGCCTCTAATTCCTCCTCATCATTATCAGCTGGATGTACTAGATCGTCATGATTACTATCACCATCTAATCTATCATCATCCTCATCGTTATCTTGGTTGGCATCTGCCGGTATTTGTACCTCATTTATACCCAGCTCATTGTTTGCATTATTTTGACCATCATTATTCTCCCTCAAAGAAGGTGGACTTTCGGTTCCATTGCTGCTGCTCTCACTATCAACACTACCTTCATCTTTGGTCAATAAATGATTAAGAAACGGTGCCAATGGATCAATCTCATTATCCGATTCATCTCCTTCATCTTCATAATGATGAACGACTATGATATCATCGATTTCACCCTCAATAGCACCACGTGCACCACCCTCACGATTGTTATTCCTATTATTCCTTCTCTGCTGTCCCTGCGCTACTGCTGCTCT
>Ga0214478_100412_pt1 | contig 25303 bp, 19 predicted proteins | sample M1_20Mar14CPVII9_2_FD_178001 | JGI IMG/M metagenome (GOLD analysis project Ga0214478, IMG submission 178001) | Marine eukaryotic communities from Monterey Bay, California, United States - M1_20Mar14CPVII9sort6BwellD7 | ecosystem: Environmental > Aquatic > Marine > Unclassified | place: USA...
AAGACGAGGGCGAGGAACCAGACGTCGATAAAATGACTGTGGCTGAGAGGAAACAATGGCTCCAAGGAGCATTCAAGTAGATGAGAGTTTGGAAAATGTATTGTTTTTGTTTGATTAGTAGTAGAAAGTTGTTTGAGTGTTAGAACTTGTATGATCAATAGATATATTCATCATTAGACTGTTTCTCCTGTGTCCATCTCATATCTACTTGACACTGCAACACCTATACCTGTTCCAGATTGCGAATAATAGTATCCCCCTTCATTCACAAACATTAACAATACCTCGTCTCCAAAACTGCCGCCATCGTATGGAGTAATACTCCCATCAAGATTAACAAAGAGAGGATCACCCTTTCTAATCGGTGAATAATCTCGGTCTTGCAAGTCTTTGTGAATCATGACTGCAGGAAAGTTAGGGTTGTCGTCCAAAACTGGCCACTGTATCTTTCCATGTAAAGCTTTCCCATTAGTTGACTTAGCCGATTGATAACAGGGCACGCCATTGGGATATTCTTTTCTAAGTGTCTCCATCAATTTCACATCATTATTTTCCTCTGTGTTTCTCCTATGAAAAAAGTTTAGCAATGAATGCAATGCGGCTTCAGTCTTCTCAACTACATCATGCCGAATAACACCTTGTGGTGTCGGACCTACTTCTATTGTAATGTCATGCTTACCTATAGAAGGTAAGTGTGTCCTATGTTGCATCTCTGTCTTGGGTAGAAGCAAGATGTGTACATCATCGTATCCATATTCAGTTTTGCATTTGTGCAATGCATATGCAGCAGCTTTACCCATTAACACATCGCCCTCGGTAAAAATAATCGTGATTCCCATATTTGCTGTAGTTGTATGTAGATCAATGATAACATTAGAGTTGGAAACATCACTGGTATAAATTTCGTGTGCTCTTAATGTTTCATATGGTAAAGTAGTCTCATCATTATTATTTCCTTCAGAACAAGTCTCTGCCGATCTTTGTAACTTTGTTATACTAAACTCTCTATTCAAATCAGTATCAATAAACCTTCGATTTGCAATAAATGCTTTTGGATTTGCCAATAGAGTGTAGATGTCCAAATTAGGATATTGTGACGCAAATAGTTCACGTTGCTTTTCGATAGCCTTTATAATCCATATACCTGTGTATTCGTTACCATGTGTACCGCCGGAGATCGTTACCGATTTGATACTGGCATCAGAAGGAGAAGACGATACACTGTGTATTGGTAATATTGATAATGTTGCAAGAATGATTGCAACGAAAAACATCTGAAGAATTATAACATTCAGCTATCTTTGATATCTTACCCTGTCTACCTTATCTTTACAGTTTCTATCACTGCGCTATCTATCGTACATTATTCACATGCTGGCACTGACCAAATTGAACATGCTTACGATTTTTCCACGTGTCAAATAAAAATATACTCTTGCTTATTCATTCAATCTAATCATCATCTCACATCTCATAATCTCACATCAATCACTCGTCACTCTTTCACTTCCTCTATTATTGTTGGTTGAATAGACATCATTTATGCATCGCCGACTAATACCAACCTCATCTATGCCGTTATCAATAGTAGTACTATTGCTACTCCTTGCAATATCAGTACCATTTTCATACTCGTCTTCTACAGCTACAACTTCTATCTCCTCATCTTCACCATTTCAGTATGACCCAACAACACAATATCCAACTCCATCAATTATACGTGATGGTTTTTTACCCTTCATATCAAAGAAGTGGAATGCAGCACAATCAATAGCATTATTAGAACAGGCTGTGGAAGATCATAATGCTGAATATATCGCAGAGTCATCGAATCCAATTGATGCAATTTGTTACCGAAGATGTATTGTTTTGCCATTAGATGAGAGGTTTGATCCACCGATGGGGGTATTTAGTCATGGACATGTTGATACGGGGGATAAGATGAGTTTGAATAGGAACTTTTGGGATGCTATTACTAGGACTAAGGCTGAGGTAAGTTGGTTGTAGAGAAGAGTGATGTGTACCTTTTATTGTATTGTTTGTTTTCTGTTCATTCACGGCTATTTTATGTTTGCTTGTATCTAACGATATATATATTCTTAGGTACCGTGGCTATTTGAGGTTTCGCGCGTAGATGGTGTAACATCTCCTCGAGTCACTGTTCCAATTAGTGAACATCATCATCCATCATCTTCCAAATTATCAAAATGTGTAGGCGGTGCTCTAGACTTTCGTTCACCCAACAATTATGCATTCTTACCAGTGTGGATGTTCAAGGCATTGGGATTAAGACCCCGTGATGTAGTAGATATCAAATTAGTTACAAATACGCCACCAGGAAGTGCTGTTCGATTGAGACCTCATACATCGGCTTTTGTTACTGATATTGGTAATCATCAGGCAGTATTAGAAACTGAGTTGAAACATTACAGTGCATTAACATTGGGAAGTACTATACCCTTTGATTATCGAGGAGAGAGGTATTACTTTGATGTGGTTGATTTGAGAAGTGCACCGAGAGGAGAACGAGTTGCAACAGCTAAAGTACAAGATTGTGACATTGCTGCCGAGTTTGTAAGAGCAAAAGATCAGTTGAAACCAAAGAAGAAGAAGAATAAAAACGACTGAGTAATGAGGCAGCATTCAATTAGTTACCAAGGGTGAGACAATATCGAGGTAATCAACATAAAGTAGAATGTTCTGTCTGGGCTCAATGAGTAGATGCAAAGCTCTCGCTGTTTCCATAATCTAGAGAACGATATGATATTGAACACTAGGTTGTCTGTATGATAGTATACGATATACTTTGTCTAACTGCCTACCTAACTGCCTGTTGCAAGTGCGGTATCCTTTATGGTATCTTTTTATGAGAATACGGCGGCTAATAGAGTTTAAGTTGCAGTTGCCAACTTTAATAGCCTCTTCCTAACGTTTAACCACCTTTCAGCAATAAACACAATGATCTCCTCCATCTCTCGTCACCTTGCCAGAACGTCATCAGTAGCTGTGGTGTCTAAACTTATCCGACCAGCTGTAACACAACAAACCAACTTCTCACAACGTGCTTTCAGCAGTGATTCTGAGGAAAAGAGTTTCGGTCTCAGCCGTAAAGATATTAGTAACATCGTCTCCGCTGAGTATGGAATGTCTGGAGCTGAGGCCAAACGTATTGTGGATACGGTGTTTGATACTATGGTTGAGGTGCGTATATATTATTTGCTCAAAAAAATATTATCATGTGTCACATGCACCATCTTTGAGTTTGAATACATATTGTTAATAGGCATATTCCAACAATATAATGGCCCACATTCACTAAATACGATGTTTATTTTAATGTTCTTCTTTTTCATGCACCTACACATATTATATCATTGATATCAATACATACATCATAAAAACATATAGTCATTATCAAAAAAAGAATCAGTAGCAATTTCCAAGTTTGGTAAATTCAAGACTGTGGATGTACCCGCACGTGAGTATAACAATCCTAGCAATCCTGGAGGTGCTAAGGTTTCAAAAGGGGCTAGTGTTAGGGTGAAGTTCCAACCATATACACATTTGAAGGATTGTGTTGCAGAGGGTAAATTTGAGAAATAAGATTTTTCATTTAGTATTTAATGATTGGGGGTTAGTATCTGTCATGTAGTAGTATCATCAAACAATGTAAAGAGAAAGAAGAAGAAAACAAAGAAGATTGCCATTTAATTAATAATAGTTCGGGGTTTAATTGTATGCAGAGAGGGATGGTTGAACGTATGAAGTACTCAGTGAAGTAACCTTGCTCTCAAAAGAAGCAAAAGTCATGTGTTCTTAATTCATGATGAAATAGGGCAGGTATGAAAAGGTTTGTTTCGGTGTTTCCTTTAAAGTCTAGAGAATATAAGTGCCTAGTAGTAGATAAGAGATGGACCTTTCTCATAGTCTAGTTGTACAACACAATCTATAATTATTATTTCCTATCTTTCATGCTTCGTTTCGATGATAATATTATCATGTCCTACACTACCAAATCTCTCACCACAGTAAACGAGAAAACAGCTCTCTTTTATCAGATACCTGTATTCCATTTATTCCAATCTATCTCCCTCGTGGGGACTTCTGTCCCAGCCGGAAGGTACATTCCGCCCCTCTCTTAATTTATTATTGTGTACAACATTTACTCATCATCATCATTACTGGACATTAAAACAGTTGCCTTTGTCTCCCTACCTTCACCATCCAATCCGGGTGTGCAGTTCCAATTACCACGAGCATCCTGTTCACATTGGACAATTGCGCATTCTGTATCATCACATTCATTAATGGTAGCACGGCTTGCTTCCTTCAACTGAGGATCATTCTTAAGTTGTGCTTCTACATCTGGATTACCACCCTGTTATTTTTATTGTGTGTGTGTATTTATTATTTAATTGATATATTTGTAGCGTGGAATAAAGAGAGAAGATGGAGTGAGTACGTATAATATAGAGATTAGCAAAAAGATACCCATAGTATTGCGTATATATCCTTCCCAAAACCCAACTGACGACTGTTGCAATGAACATCTCGTTTGACTCATCGGTATAATTGGAGTGTGACCAGAATTAATAAGTGTATATTGACCCTATACCCTCCTAGTAAATGTTCTTCCTTTCTCATTGAAAAGGTATCTTTCTAGACTTGCAATGTTTCTTCTGAATCAATTGCAAATATCATTCGCCTCACAACTATAACTAGCAACTACCTCCTAGTACCAGTAACTAAATTATGAACTTACCATTAGTTGCATTGATGTACGTCCCACTTGTTGAACTGTGAAAGCAGTAGTTGAGCCAATGGCGGCAGCAAGGATGATGAAGGTTCGTGCAATCATTTTTGTGTTTATTATTTTCTATTATTGAATCTATTGAATGAGAAGAATAGTATTAGAAGGAGTTATATATTTTGTTCGGTTGAGTTGTTGACTGTTGACTGAGAGGGGAGATATGGTAGTTGAGAATAGATTGAGTGCAAGATTGGTGGGGGGAAGATGACGTGTGCAAAATCAAGGGATACCGAGAAATATTTTCACCAGTTAGTGCAAGGCAGTCTGGGTGAATCCAACTCTATTAGTCTAGATTGAATATGGGTGTTATTGTACATCACAAAGCTACTACAAAGCAGAAATGTAGTACTAATAAACATGAGAATTAGAGCTTTAACTATCCATCTCTAACAACATCAATTGCAATTACTTGCGACTCAACTCTACTCACTTCCAACCAAACTTCTTCTTCATCTAATCACGAACTGGTTTCTTGAAGATGGTACGATAACCATTTGTGGTATTGATTTTGTCTGATTTCGCTGAAGACTCGGTCACTGTACTTGTCTTAATCGCTTTGGCATCGACTACAGTCTTGGACGTTTTACCGGTAGATGTTTTGGAGGACTTGCTATCCTGCTTGCTGCTACCAGACTTTTCACTCTTTGTCTTCGACGATTTTGGGAGAAGTGGTGTCTCGGCATCTCCCTTGCTAGAAGAAGATTTATCAGCCTTGCCAGAGCCTTCCTTCTCTGCCTTGGCATCGACGGTAGTAGATGACTTAGAAGGCTCTTTCTTCTCCATCTTACTAGATGGGGCTTTATCATCAGTATCCTTCGAACTTCCCTTTCCAGAAGAAGCTGTCTTGTGAGTACCCGACGAGTCTGATTCTTTGTCAGCTTTTGTATCATGTGCAGATGACTTTGATGACTCTCCTTTTGCAGTAGTGGAGCTTTCTTTACCTGATTTGGGGCTTGATGCAGTGTCCTCTGCTTTTGAAACTTTACTCTTCTTAAATACTGAATAGAAGAGAGATGGGATGATTCAGAAGAAGATACATATAGTGTTAGATATATACAAAGTAATGAAAACTCATCAGAACTGATATCAAGAGAAGTAGACATACCTTTTGTAGCCTTGCTGTCGTGCTTGTCGGCCTTTGAGCTTTCCTCGCCCTTGGCACTCTCACTCTTCACGGTGCTGCTACCCTTGTGAGCGCTAGAATCATCAGCTCCTTTCTCGGCTTTGGCATCAGTGGTAGTTCCTCCCTTCTCAGAAGATGACTTGTGTTTGGTATCAGATCCCTTGGAGGATGGTTTGCCACTACTACTGCTACCCTTTTCACTTCCTGATTTGGTTGCACCACCCTTCTTGTTATCACTAACTTTCTCCGCCTTGGGATCGACAACATGTTGAGCTGATTTTGCAGACTTGGTACTTTTATTGCCCTTTGATCCACCTGATGACATTAAAGATTAATGGTTTTGGTTAGTATACAATTTGTTCTAGTTGTACAAATTAAAATAACAGCACATAGAATACTCACTCTTGCCACTCTTCGAGTCTCCACCACTCTTTTCTCCCGAAGCCTTCTGGGCTTTGGTATCACTGCCATCGCTTTTAGAGCCCTTACTAAACAGTGCTTTGCTTGACTTTGTCTTGATCGACTTGGCTGAATGAGTAGTATCCCCAGTATGACCCCCAGGAGTAGGCGAAGGGGGGCTAACAACAGGAGGACGTGTCTCGCTTGCAACAGGAGCAGGTGTGGGCGAGGCAGTAACAGCATCACAAAACTCAGGATATGCAGAAGTATACCCATCAAGACTTTGCCAACCAATACTCATTCCAGCAGCTACTGGCTCTTCATTGCAATAGTTACGTTTATATCCCCATGCTACACGATTTTGAATGACTTCACCCGCAGCATTCTCACCAAACAATACAAGGATAACACCGCCGGGTACCTTATCTAATTGGTCACCAATTGGCACGTTAACATCTAATGTACTAGAGATACTTGTATATTCCAAAATGTCACCATTATTACCGTCAATATCAAAGTATGTCGAATCTTGATTGATAATGTTCAAATCGGGTGTGGTATCTGTTTCAAGGAAGGTTACTGATGTAATTTTAGTGGGTGTAGTATCCAATGAATCCGATTGTAATTGACGAGGAGTAGCTTGAGCTTGTTGAGCATGTTGGATATGAGTTGTAAAATCAATTTTGGATAACACAGTATCCACCCATTCTTCATTATCAACACCGGCATTGCCTAATCTACGGCCACGAGTAGGTGGTACAGCAGAAAGACCCGCATTCAATCCCAAGTCACTATCATTAACAAGTTCATCAGGATTGCCACCTTGTGTGAAGAAACAGATTGACCCATCGATGCCGTCAGATCCGTCAGTAGAATCATTGCTACAAGTACCGTCAAAGTTGAAACTAAGTTTATATGCGTTTGGTGTACAGGAACATGTAATTGGTTCGACATTGGGTTGAGCTGTAATGATTGTTGGTGCTGTTGCTGTAATTACTGCTGCTGTTGCTAGTTGAAATGTCTTCATTGTTGCTTGTATATCTTATCCTATAAATAGCATGATACGATACGAGGAGAATTGATGAGTAAGTTCAAGTATAAGGACAGGCATAGACGAGGAGAACTATACAAATATGAACAACTTTGATATCCATACATCGACAAAAGGATTTTGATTTTGGAGTTCTCTATGCTCACGATATACTCAATCCAATCCTCACTCAACTTATATCATTGACAAGGTATCAACAATTGCAATTGGAGAGTGTTGTCCCATCTACTTCAACAACTTCTTACAAACCATCATCCCTTACCTTACAATTTTTGGCCGCCAATCAGCACAACAATGGAGGATGATATGAGAATATGAAGTAGCAGAGATATCCAAACAGAGTTTTAGGCGATGTTGTTCAAAGATATGAATTCACTCGGCGGCTATTGGATCTGTAAAAAAGTATTGGATTCGAGATGGCTTGAGTGTGAGAGAAAATTCGAGGTATCCTCGAAAGATGTCACCTATGTACATAAGTAGGAGCAAGCTTAGTTTATTTCTAAGCGAGCAGGTAGACGGAGCATTCTGATTGCCCGTTCACTTTCTGGGTCCTTTTCTAAGATGTAGAAGTCGATAGTCAGGCCTCTACCACACCGAGGCTTTTTATATCAATATTTTTAAGATTTAGAAGTCAACTAACCTACTTGGGGCCTCCTCGTCGTATAGATGTATTATTTACAATATATATGTCTCAGTAGAGATCCAAACAACATCCCTTGACAAGCAGAACAAAACTGTATTTGTACAATATAACGAGTCATCTCCACGACATTTCCATAGTTATGATTGTACCAAACCTTGACCTTGTCCAGCCTTTCCTTCCTTTTTACAGTGTTCAATCTCATTACCAAAATCTTCCTCTGTTAACAATACATTCACAACTTCACCAACAACAATTGTACTAGGCGGTTTAACATTATACTCCTCTGCCAAGTCGGCAATATTTCTCATAGTACCAACAACCGTGCGTTGATCGGGACAACCAGCTCGTTCGACAATTCCCACAGGCGTATCCCTAGGATAATGTGCCTTCTCAACCAAGTTATCACATAAACTCCGTAGTCGCCCTACTGCCATTAAGAATACGACAGTCTGTTCTTTATGATACTGTATCAAGTCTGGTGAGGTATTATTCCGTCCATACCCCGTACACATTACTACTTGGTTGGATACACCACGATGTGTTACCGGTATAGAACCCAGGAGAGGCGCCGAGAATGCCGCCGAAACTCCTGGGATGATTGTTGGTTCAATACCAAAGTTACGAAATTCAAGTACCTCTTCTCCACCTCGACCGAATACGAATGGATCGCCTGTTTTTGTTGTATTCGAATGAGCAATGAATGTTCTTAGTCTTTGTTTCTTTATAATGGTTCACAATATACACGATACCATATTATGGATACACAAGATATGATATACACAAGATGTGCACACACAAGATTATAATATGCATACACTTACCAATCTTCAATCTAACAACATGTTTACCCTCCCTCAAACCATCCTTACACCAATCATATATCTCCTCCTGTGCAATATCTGCACATCCTCTGTACTTATTAGCAACCTTATATTCACCTTGGATTAAATCTAATATCTCCTGTGAAACTAATCTATCAACAATTAGATAATTATTTGGATTTGTAATGATTTTGTGTGCGGCTAGGGTTAGTAGGTCAGGTGAGCCGGGACCGGCACCGACGAGTGTTAGTTTTGCTCCATTTGGTAATATCTTTGATGGTCTTTTGGTGTTGGTTGTTGTTGGTTGCTTTTGTTCTTTGCTATTGTTGCCATTGATACTTTCACTTTCTTCTTCGTTACTGACTCCTCGAGTTGTTGTTGCATGTGGATAATTCTCATCTATATACGCTGATAATAACGATGTTGATATGTGTGTATTCTTAATGGGCTGATTTGATGTAGATATGAAAGCATTGACAGATGATGATAGGAGTAGGACAGAAGTAAAGAAGAAGACGACGATTGATAAGGAGGTCATGATGTGTGTCTTTGATTTAGACATTGTTACTTTGTTGATTATGTACGAGCTTGCAATGGACGACGACTTAATATTTGATTGCAATGCTAATTAATGAGCAATGGTTCAGTAGTTCACCATCTTTTGTGCTCAAAAGTTCAGAAGAAGATCTTTTTTGTCTTTGTGCAGCTTTGTGAAGAAATTACTGGAGCAAGAAACGGGCGGTGGTATTAAGAATCAAGTAGGTACGATACATAACAAACTCTCAAGCTATAAGAAGTAATAAACAGATATGTGCTCCACAAAATGTACAGCAATCTACTCATTTACTGGTATTGCATTTCTACTCTTCGTCTACACATTATTATCAACACAACCATTCTTCATTGCAGGTATAAATGATGTTAATGTAGCCAAAACATCTGCATTAGGTGCATTAGGTGCATTTGTTGGTATGTTTATTATATCAATAGTTGGTATATGTCGTAGTAGTAGACATGTATTGAGTAGTGATGTTATAGATCGTGGATCATATAATCGTTTAAATGTTAATTTAGATTATCAGATGAGTGAGAGTCTCTCTTAATGATTGACTGACATAATGTCAAATGTCAATGAAAGAAGGAGAAGAGGAAAACGCTAATGCCGCTAGCACTAGTTAGTTATTGCGACTCATGAAACAATAATAAACACACCTACCCCCATATTTTTAAATCCTACAAACGGTCACAACAACTCTACAAACAATGAGTAAGTCGTTCAACACTTGAATCTCTTTCTCTTGTTATTGCAATCAATCTATCAATTAAAGCAAAGATGATCTCTGACAAAAGAGTGACCATGATAAAGCCCGTGGTTGGGAAAGTTAAATGCCCATCGTACGCCCTACCTGATAACGATTTTGTGTATGGAATAGAATCTAAGCTTGATAAAGAAAATGCAGGAGAAGGTGTGTTCTTTGTTTGTTTGTGTTCTTTGTTACACTATTAGAGTGTCCCTATCTCAAATTTTCAACTCTCTCTTTGTGTTTGTAGTTGTTCAAAGTTGGAAGATTGCATCACAAAGTGAACCACCAGTATCTCAAAAGAGTTTCCCAGCCACTAATCGAGAGGCATTAAAGAATGGTTGTTTAACATCCAAATCTCAACGTGAATATGGGCAAAAGTTTCCTGTAATGAAACAGAATCCAAAGCAACAAAATAAGAAACCAACAAATAACAATAATATGCATGAACAAAAGTCAAGTAAGAAGGTTGGTGAGGTGATAACATCGATATATCAAGAGAGTACACAACCACATCAACCTCCACAAGTATTTGGTATACAAAGTAAGAAGAATAAGGCTAGTATTACCGAACTCTTGCGTTGTACTTCTACAGAACTTGGAGATGAGACTGACTATCCCGACTTGAGTAACAAGCAACGCAAGGGTAGACTACCACCAGCAAAGGCTACTAAATCATCACTAATTGTTGCCAAATGTAGAGAACCACCATCGAAGGAAGAAATGGCAAAATTGAAATCAGTTGAAGAGTTTAAGATGAAGAAGTTCTTGAACGTTGCACCGAGAGTAAAATGTTACATGTAATCATGATGATGGTGGTAGATAGTGTGTGGGTGGAAAGAATAGCAGATAAGCTAAGTGTTATAGAGGAGAAACTTAATTCTATAACGACTCTTTATTCCTAAAGCGAGGCATGACTAGATAATGATTGCATCAATATCTCAGGTTATAGTACCTTTATCATCTTAAGCCTCCTCTTGTAGTCTAGACTGCTGCAGCCGCTCTATCTATCTGATCAAAAGATCTTCAAAAGACATGCACAAGACTAGTAAGATCTACTGAAAGGATACCGTATCGCCATCAAAATTTCAAAGTCACATAAGTAGAACAAAAGTAAAAGCTGCACGGACAACTCCTACTATTGCAATTGCAACTTCATACTCCGCTCCCATCCATTCATAAATTCAGATTACGCCACTTATCGACTCTATATATAATAATCATGAAGCTTGTTCAACAGTCTTCGGTACTAGCCACAATATTTGCTCTCTCATGCAGAGCTAATGCCTTCTCTTCGACCACCCCATCATCAATATCGTCCTCTTCTTCTACTACACAACTATACTCAACAATCTCTCCACCAGGGACAATAACAACAAACTTAACACCGCCATCAAAACTCGATACATCCTCAACATCACAACTATTCGACACTCGTGTACAAAAGACATACGGTCGGGAAAGTCCGCGTTTGTATTGTTTTATCGTGTGTTATAGTGTGATCAATATGAAGACTCGGCAATTCGATTACTTAATTTGAACTTCGTTTGCCTTGATTGATTGTCTTTGTAAACTACATGTACTAACTTTTGTTGCAATCACTTCTCTTTTGTCATCATAACTTGTGAAACGCGCATCTTCCAGTATCCAATCACATTCGTCTCCGGATCTGGATCAACATTAACAGATGAAAATGGCAAGACATACTTGGATTGTGTATCAGGTATTGCGACATGTGCATTGGGGCATAACAATCCAAGTTTAACAGAGGCCGTTTGTAACCAAATGAAGCAATTACATCATGTTAGTAATTTGTATTACACACCTCAGCAGGGACAATTGGCGGCATGGTTATGTGAAAATTCATGTGCTGATAAGGCATTCTTTTGTAATTCCGGTGCCGAAAGTAATGAAGCGGCGATTAAGTTGGCTAGGAGACATGCTAGTAATCGTGGTATCACGGTAAGAGTGTTCACTTTGTTTATTTGATATAGATTGATATATGACTTTATGCACATCTTGTGTTCAAAAATCATTCTAATCTTTATAATATTACTCTTTATTCTCAGGATCCTGTTATTATCACAGCCGAACAATCATTCCACGGTCGTACACTTGCAACTGTAACCGCCACAGCTCAACCAAAGTATCATAAAGGATTTACCTACGGTGGTGAAATGGTCCGTGGCTTCAAATATACCCCCTACAATGATTTAGATGCATTGAAAAAACTAGTGGATGAAATTAATGTAACACCTGAAGAAGATGCCAAGGCTGGACGTAAGCGTGGATTGGCCGCCATTATGTTAGAACCATTACAGGGTGAGGGTGGTATTGTACCAGGCAAGCGTGAATACTTTGAATTAGCACGAAAGTTAGCCGATGATAATAATGCATTACTAATCTGTGATGAGGTTCAAGTTGGTATGGGTAGGTCAGGTAGTTTATGGGGACATCAACAATTAGGAGTTGAGCCGGATGTATTCACTTCTGCTAAAGCTCTTGGTGGTGGTGTACCAATTGGTGCCATGATGGCAAAGGGTGGTGAGTAGTGTCGAGTTTGATGAAGTTTTCTGTATCATTATTACACATTTATTGATCTGAAACTTTCCCTTCTTTCTCAGAGGCCGCCGATACCTTTGGACCTGGTGATCATGCTAGTACATATGGTGGTAATCCATTAGCATGTGCGGCAGGGTTGGCCGTTGCTGAGTATTTAAGTGAGCATGATATATTAGCCAATGTTCAAGCACGAGGTGCACAACTGGAGGAAGGATTGGCGGAAATTACCAAGAAGTATCCATCCGTACTAGGTGAGGTACGTGGTTGGGGATTATTAAAGGGTGTGGTCATTAATGATGATGCTGGATGTACTGCTGCAGAATTGGTTGGCGATGCCATGGAAGAAGGCTTGTTATTAGTGGCTGCTGGGCCTAGCGTTGTTCGATTTGTACCACCATTAGTCATTACTGAATTAGAAGTGGCAGAAGCCCTAAATCGGTTTGAGACGGCAATTGCCAAGAGGGTTTCACAAATGAAGTGAGCTCGTTCTTAGATAATGAGATAGAGGGAAAAACTAGTTAAGTGATAGAACCTAGAGACATTAGGCATTAGATTGCTAAGCTCACTTGTGCCTAGTTTTATGGTGTATAATAACCAATTTCATAAAATATGATGATTCTTCTTTGATTCTCTCATACCTAGATACTATATTCATTTGCTCAAATCATCGTGGTCGCCAACAGAATATCGTCAGTTGTGATTACATTACACAACAAATACCAGGGAAGGGGGAGGTGACATCAGATTTGTTGTCAGCAGGTACAATGGTCACGACATATGGATGATCATAACTACCGTCGCCGTTACTATCCGCCCCACGAATCTTCTTGTCGTATTCACCACTATGAACAAAAGTTGTATTCTCCCTATCAAGCGGATGAATGACCTTTCCCGAACAGAATAGAAAGGAAGGATGTTGTTGGTGCCAGCTGGAAGAAAGTTGTTCATTCATTGCCAATCGCAAATGCTGGAGAGTGTATACATCAAGCTTGGCAAGGTTGATGTAATTCATAACTCTGTTTCCAATATCTTCTCCCTCAGTTACAATCTGGTACACATTTTCTTCTGCACCAATTGGCGGACGAGATGATGGTGTAATTTGATTTGTTTCATTATTCTGATACCCAAATGCCGTACCATCCTTGGAAGGCAATAAAGCAATCTTCTGTGGTGTAATTGATACCTTGATTGTTTTGGTTGTAACATTGTTGCCGACTTTAGAATGATTTGTGTTTGATGTTCCGCCACCACTAACTGATCCGAAGGGGGATGGTGATGATCCACTTACACTAAGTCCAAAGGGGGATGATTTAGTGTTCTCTTGTTGATTAGTTGCATTCTCCGCATTCTCTTTCATCGAGGTAGTATTGTTTCCTCTGCTCAAGCCAATATGCCATGGTTCTGTTGGAGGCACAAAACCATTTTCTGATGGTTGTCCCCGGCATTTGGTTTCGTTCAAGAGTGGATTACTCGCCTTCGTATTCTGTTCAGCATTCTTGGATGTAACCTCGGTCATCTTGTTCACAGCTGCAATCATTGCTGGCATTCTACGTGCCATCTCGGCACGTTTTGCCGTTTCTTCCTCACGCTTCAATCTATCACGCTCAGCCAGGCCCTTACACTTGTTTGTAAATTCATACAGAAGAGCCAAATTCCCACTCTCTTGTTCCTTCTTCTCGGTTACCGACTTCTCACTCTCTGCTAATGCCGTCTTCTCGGCTACTAACTTCTCGATACGCTTCTTTTCCTCGGCCTTACGCTGAAAACGAAGCTCTTCAGCCTTTAACTTCTCACGAGTGCACTTCTCTTCCTCAACCTTACGCGGTAAACATGTACCTTCTTCTGCTACCGGCTTTTGATCAGCTAATAGCTCCCCAACACGGTCATCCTCAGCCTTACGATCGTCCGTTGTATTATAATCGGGTGCCAACTTTGTAGAATCGGCAGGATCGCCTTGTGGTGTTACCATATTGGCACTTGATTCAACCTTCTCTTCTGTATTGTTGAAGGAAAATTTGATATGATGGCACGGTGGTTTGAATAAAGATGGTTCTACAACATTCTTCCTGCGTGTAAGTTTTGCTGTGATGTATGGCTTTGCTGTCCTTTTCAAGTAGTTTTTCAGCGCAGTAACCTCCTTCTCTGATGTAAAAGTGTAGCCGTACTCTTTGTTACTGAAGAAGGCTTCTGCCTTCTTCCTGATGATACTTGGCTTGCTACCACCCTCAGCTTTAAAGAGCTCTTCCACTGTGAGTTCTGCTGCCTCAGCATCCTTCACAACTTGCTCTAAGAAAGCATTACTGATGTGCAGAGGTGGAGGGAAGGATTGATTCTTGTTGTGTTCTACCACATTCTTCTCGGCTGCCAACGTAGTGGAAGATTGCATGGCATCCAATCCATCGTCATCTTTCCTGCCATATAATCGTTTGCAATTATCTAAACGTTTTTAAATAGAGATGAATACATAAAATATTAGAAGTACACAAATTAAGTCACATCACATTTTCAATATTGCAGTTAAGCTGAATATCAAACTATCCAATCCACACAAGCAATATACACTCTAATATAAACTTACCACAAAAGAAATCCCCTTCTGGTACTGATTGCAATGGTGGGTTCAAACAGTAGATGTGATATTCATCATTACAGTGTTCACAAAGTAGAAGATTAGAGTGGTCTGAATCTTTTTTACAAACTTTACACCCCTCTTCTCCGGTTGATCCTGGAGTAGAATCTTTATCGGTGAGCTTTGTGGTAACAGATCCGAAATCGAGGAGTATTGGATCATCAGATCCGTTATCATCTAGTAGATTATCACCAAAGATATCCCCATCAAAAAGATCAGCCCCGATATCCCCATTTTGACTCCAAACATGAGAACTTTCACCAATTGATAAATCATCTGATGATGGTTGGTTAGATTTGAGCTTCTTATCAATGTGCCCATCTTCCTCTTGCAATTCCATCTGTTTCAATTCCATCTGTTTCCTCTTCTTTGGCAATGATAACTCCTCGTGAAACTCCTTGTCCTCCTTTGCCGTGGATAATCTTGCCTCGGCGGCAATACGGCATTGTCTAATCATAGACAAAGCAGCACGACGATGGGACAACAGCTGTTTTACCATATCTGCCCGATTTGTCAATTGTGGTTGAAGTGGATTGACACGTTGGCTACGACGTTTATCCACGGATGACGTATCGATATCGGAGAGTGGGGGTGTCCTCTTCTTAGAAGCAGCCTTGGCTGCAGCTTGTTTCTTTTCTAGTAGATATCTAGGAGTAGCACCGCGTTGTGGATGACGTTGAGTTGATGGTGGTTTAGCTGTATGAACATCCCCTCGTAAATTGAGACCAATCTCCTGTAATAATCTGATCCGATCTGGAGGCAGTACATTAGAATCTCCCGTCTCCATTAATTCCTTATACGATAACCTCTGTTGAGTTACCCAATTTTGGGCATCAGTAGGTAAGTTATTGCACTGATTGATATCTGTACCATCATTTTTGAAACGTAATAGATTTTGATAATTCTCATGCCATTCATCAGATGGTTGTGTTGAACTGCGAGTAAGTTTCTTGCTACCTCCTATTCCGCCGCACACGGTGCTTTTTCTTCTGCTACCACCTCTTTCTCCTACTACACGCGGCATAGAAACGGATGAATGGTGTGGTTTCAGAGATGCTGTTACCATTTGTAATTTAGAATCTGTTCCTTCTTGTGGTGGTGATGGTGCACCAACTAGATTGTTATTTTGTTGGGATGGTAAAGTATTGCTGTTGTTATTCTGTTGGGATGGTAGAGTAACAGCATCATCCAAATTTCGTCTCATCTCTTGTCTATACTTTAACTCTGCCTCATGACCACTGTTTGGTTCGTACCTGCCCGTGGTTCTATCACGTGTAAAACGTACACTCAAATCAGGAAACCCGCGGAAGAAACTATTCCTTATGTGCTCATAGGTGGATACATCGTTGGGAGAAGATGGAGTATATGATAAGATCCCATTTATATCTTGGGTAGATACAATAGAGCCGTAGGTTGAAAACAAACGAATCATTTCATAGTTGGATATGAAATTATTTGATGAAGTAGTACTGTTATTATTATTTGATGAAGTAGTACTGTTATTATTGCCAATGGTACAATTCACACGCGGCATAACGGATGAAGAGCTAGTTTTCGTCTGTGCTGTTACCAATCGTAATTTAGGATCAGTGCCAACTTGTGGTGGTTCTTTTGGATCTGATGGCACATCCATATTGAGAAATATAATTTTTTATGTGAGGTGCACCTAGGTAGATTTATATACAGCAGAATGACTGTGTTGAATTGTTGATACGGTTGTTGTTGTGTAATTTGTTTTTAGTCTTTGTTGACTTTGTTTATAATTTTTTTGCAGTATTATTGAGTTGCAGATAGAACGATGCAACAATACTAACATGGGCAAATACTAATACCATACCCTTCAATACCAACTCAAACACTCTCAATATCAAGAATAACTAGTTGTTTCTGCCTACTTACTGAACCCTCTGGTATGCGGGCGTACACTGTCGAAACAACCGTTGATTATGCAGCGGCGAGGATATGTACTATATCCACCGACTACGATATAATCGCAATAGATTGTTATGTTTAGCATTTAAAGGGGGCACGAAAAAATATTTTTTGAGGGGCAGCCGCACCATAACCTCATTTTTGCCAAGAAGAAAAGGCAGGAATCCATTTTCTATCCCCGCGGGGATGATCCCCTCAAAAGATACCGGGGATGATCCCCCAGCCATCAATATATTACACGTGTAAGCTTCTCACGTACTCATCCTATCCCTTCTTGGCCACCAATCCTCTTCTACTACTACTACTTCTTCCTCTATATCACCTACTACTATTACAGCAGCAGCAATAGATATGAAATCATCATCTTCTCCTTCCCGTCGTAGTAAACGCCAGGGCTCATCAAGTTACATGCATGGGTTGGTATCAACAAATTTTTCAAAGTCTACTAAGATCTCTGGGACACAATCAACTCCTCCACGGCGTCCTTCTACTTCTACTAACGCAAATAAGAACTCTATCAGTGGTACTCCAAAGAGCAATAATCCTAATGTTTCTAATATTGCAAAGTCCTCCCCTATTAAACCAGGTGTATCCTATGCAGCAGCAACAAAAGAGGATGACGAAGAAGCAACTGGTGCATCTACATCTCTACGTACATTCGAACCAAGTGCTTCTAATAACACAGCTCCCAGATTCAACCCTCCAAGTCGTCCTACATTAGCTACTACTACAGCAACTGCTACTACTGAAATCGCTACAGCAACTGCTACAGCAACTGCTACTGGAACTACTATATGTGAAGTCGCCATGGGGGAAGAAGAAGATAAGGAGAAGGAGGAGGTGGAGGATGATTCAAGTTTAGAAAGTGTTGGTGCATGGGATGGGAAGTGTAACGAGACCATTAGTGTGAATGATACTATTGCGTATTATCTACCAAATGCTGTAGCAGGTAACACTGATGCTTATCGTGTGGCTACTGTTGTTAGAGTGTCTGGTGCCGATGAGGACGAAGAGTACCCTCTTACTCTAAATACAGGACATATCATCCCTGATAGGCAAAAGGTAAAACGGTTGTCTGGTATCATGCCACCTGGTCAAGAGTCCGGTCTATTTAGGCAATTAAAAAGATATCAGTTAGCAGAAGGAGGGACTACTACTCATGGTGATGTTGCTATGAATATGGCTGGTGAATTTTCAGCCATTCATAATCGAAACATGGCTGGAGCTGCACGTGGTGGTAGCGGTTTTGCACCAATGGACATGGTGAGAACGTTACATGGTGGCAATCTACCTGCCAATCCAACTATCACTAATAACCCTGCTGCTTCTGATGTTTTAGGCAGTAAGGTTCAAGGTTCAGGTAGCAACACATCATCGGTATCTATTGCTGATATAAATGAAGATAACGGACATCTAAAGACTGCCGCTGTGATCAAGTGTTCTTCTACTGAACATCAACAACAAGACGTTTTAACACTTTTAGAACAGGATCCCAAGTTTGGCTTCGACGATTTTGTCCTATTATCTGACGAGTTACCTGACACTGAAGAGTTATCTATGCCGACAGAGGAAACCGAAGAGTGCCCAGCATCTCAACCATGTGATGTTACTTCCCTTGTCCGTCCTGGTACTGTATTCCAATCATTTACCAGCTTACTTGATACTATGAAAGTTATATGTGAGCAGACAGGTATGGAGCCATCCGATCTAGCTTATGATGCCAAGGACTACTTTAGTAAAGAAGGCAGTACGAGCTTGTTTGGGTGTGAAACATTCCACTATCGTGGTAGAGATTGCTCCTTCCCTAAACGTGGCCACTTCTATTGTACAAAGGATGGTTGTCTATTCTTTGTGCCTTGGACATATGTGAAGAAGAGCCGTGGATATGTTATCAAGCCATCAGTTGCAAAGAGAAACGGACCTGATATGGATCTATGTTTACAGCATAATCATCCTGTCAATCAAGTTCTTATAGAGGGCTATGTCTACATAAAGAATGAAGCAAACTTGACAGTAGAAGAAAGAGAATTCATCGAAAATATTGCACTGGTCAATCCAGGTACCCCCTCAATCAAAGAGGCTATGGGGAAGAAGTTTGTGAAGCGTGATTTCTGTCAGAATATGTTACGCAGGGTGGCCAATAAAGCACGTGCCGATCACTTTGGTAAGGATCGTCATCAATTGTCAAAGTTAAGAGAACAAGGTAGGAGAGCAATTGAATCTGGTGGTGTGTGGAAAGAACATATTTGTGAAGAGACATGGAGACTTTGTGGTACACTTATGCAGACTAGTATCCAGCGTGAGTTTGCCTTAGAGAATGGGTCTCACTTTATCGAATTAGATGGCACACATGATACCAATATGTATGGCTTGATTGCTATCATACATGTTACTGTAGACTGTTGTGGTAGAACTGTCATCCTGGGTATTGCAACAATGAAGTCCGAACATTCGGATGGAATAGTTGAGTCTGCCAAAGTATTCGGACTCTCACCAGCCGTGCCTAATGACGATGCTCACAAGTACCCGGATGAGATTGATGGTATCGTGATCAATAATAGATTAGCACAGAATAGTGAGAAGCCAAACCAAAGCTAATACTCCTAGTTTGCATACCGGTAGTGATACGAATGGGTCTATGGTATCAATAACTAGCCGTGCAAACGATACCAATGTCTATGTGATACCATCGGAGTTTTATAAGAAAGTTGGTGATGTCCCGAGATCGGAGGGTAATAGGATTACTCAATTCCGGCAACAGTGTAAGGCAGTAGAAACCTGTGTTGGCAGGGGTGACGGAGAGGTGTATACAGTGGCAATGGCACGCATGCATCAGTTGGAAAATGAACTGGATGGTGTTATCGATTCTTTTTCAGGTGATGGCTTGGACTTTAGAGCACCACAAACAAAAAAGGCTGCAAAGGCTGCCAATAAAGAAGACAAGAACCGATCGGCTCTTCATCATAGTAATAAACATACTATGTCAAAACAATCAAAAGGTAATAAGAGGAGGAAGCAACAGATACAGTCTCAACCAAGTGGTTGCCACTATTGCAAGCAAATCGATAATTATAAAACCAGTAGGAATATTGCTGGTTATGTCCCTGTTAGAATAGATCATTCTGAAAGAGACTGCCCCAGGTTTGCAGAGTATGGGCAGATGATGAAGGTATTGGATGCAAGTAGATTGAAAAGTGAACCTGGTGGCGACGTTTCTATGTTGTAACTGTGTCATTTCGTAGATTAGCTATAATGTTAACACTGGAATATAGTTGATTGTTGTGTTTAATATATAGGGCACCAACATACCTACAAGCCGAAATACTGCCAGTTGCTTGCCAAGATACAAACCGAAAGATGCTCAGCTTCCACCAGTAAGGCTTTTTACAGCCAGGCACTATGTAACACTGAACAACCTTCAAGGATATACCGTAGCATGTCCTACATTCTTGGCCTTGTGGTACAATAGAAACGAAAAAATGGTCTTATGATTCCGATTCATATTGTACATTGGGTGGTTCGGTGTTGGTCTGAGAAGTTAGGGCATTGGAGTCATCTCTTGGCCTTGTGTACAATAGAAACGATAAAATGGTCTTATGATAGCGATTCATATTGTACATTGATGGTCGGGAGATGCAATAGAAAGTATAAGCAGGTTTTTGATTACATTTCATATTGGGTAGGATTCGATACATACACTACAGATGCGAAGTATTGGAGAGAGAAATCTACGATTGGCTACAGCATCGGCTGATCCATTTCGTGTTTCAGTCGATCTCTTCTACTAAACGCGATGACAAGCTTGGGAGAGCGCAAATCGGGTAGGATGGTGGACCGGAAGGTGCAATAGGCGAGGTCTCTTTCCAATAGCATGAGAAGGTGCAGAAGATGCATCACAAGGAGTCTTTCAACACCACAGCAAAGCCATAGAGGGATCGGACAGGGTTCCGAGGTTGTGCATATACACAGCATCTCGTCTCCTTCTCATACTACTAAAATTCGACCTCACAGCATTCTAACAAATGAAACAGTGAATGTTCTTGAAGTACCTGTAACCTGTGAATTCATTAGAGAGTATATACAACTATATTAATAGTTGTGGTGATGTTTGTCTGTTTAGGTTTGGAATAGGTAGAGTATATGTGTGAGAAAGAATATCAAATTAATATAAAATATGAGAAACGAAGCGGATATTGCACTTACCTCATCATAATACTGTGAACTATATATATATTAAACAAACAGTAGATCTCGTACCGTCCTCAGCAACACAAACCATTCCATATCCTATTCATCCAAATACCGTAACATTATATACCTACATCATTCGAGGCTAAAACTGCAACTGATTTACACATGACCCTCCTCTAAAGATGGACCTAATAATAGATTAAACATTATTGTTAGGTCCATAAATAAACAAAATGAATGGCATACACAAACCCAACACAAAACAATACCACCTGCCTTAACAATCCCAAATAATTGCAAAAGACGGTACACCCTCCTCAAATCCAACCCTAACAATATGGTTTAACCACGGACAACGACGGCACCCTCTTTAGAACACCTACAACAACCGCATCTCTCTAAACTATAAACCTAACTAGCCGCTATATCAAATCAAACTGATATAAACAAGGTGCACCTAAATTGCAACGGTCGGATGCGAGCTCAGTTCTCCGCCGGTATACGAGCACCCGCCTCGGATATAGCCATTCCATCATGCCTGTAAATTGTGTCATTAATGAGGAAAGAGGGTACGGCGGGGGAGGATATGTATGGATAGTAACATAGGATTATATTATTGAAAGAAAGGTTCATCATTATTAACAACTTACAACAATTGAATTTTGATTAGCCTTCGCCACAGCCATCATCCGTGCCGACACGGATAACACCTCGTTAATACAGTTATCGTGCCATAAATGATGAAGGGAGTACGGAGCGAGGATAGATATGTATGGTTAGCAATAATATTATTTTTATAAATAAAGATGGTTCACCCTAAATTTTGAAACTTACCTCCAAATCAATCAATATTTAGGCCTATCGAATACTTCAAAACCAAGGATGCAGACGGCACTAATATACACATTTAGACAATGATGACGGCGGAGTATCGGAGGCATTTATATGGTATACGGCGATGAAAAGAGAATAGCAATAGTAGTTGTTGCAATCGGTTGCTTTTTGAAATTATGAGAGAATGGTAAGGATACCGCACCAGCTCATTATGTCAGGATACCGGGGATGACCCCCTAAAAATCTCACTTGGGGAAGGATACAGGGGATGATCCCCTAGGGGATAGAAGTAGATATACGAAAAGGCAGGTCTAACAATTATTATCAATGCTAAGGACAATAAACCAACCTCTAACACTATAAGAATATTTCTTATATGAGCAACAATAATTACAGGGCGAGTCCGCCGGCATCGGGGGGCGGCGGCAACAATAAACAATCCCCAACTATCTCAACAAACACAAACAAAAATTCTCAAGATGATGCTGCCAAAACAGAATATTGGGATGATGAATACTGGCGTAGTCAAGGTCTATTTGATAACAACAGTAATCAGATATTACCATCCAATCTTCAGAATATCATACAACATAATGGTGATAATATTTCACATACTGAGGAAGAAGGAAATAAAAAACGTAAACATCTATCCCCAATTAGAAACAACAATAAAAATGCTGCACCTACTGATACCAACAATAAAAAGGTTAGAATTAGATTTGAAGATGATGATAATGTACATTTAGATAGTGATGATGAAGAAGGATATGTGGATGAAGAAGAACAACTACCACCACCACCACCGTCTCGGATGCCAGCTAAACGGAGATCATCTGATTTGACGAGCCAGAGTGACCGGGCTAAATACAATACTGCATTTGAGATTGTACTGAAAAGGGAATTGTATGAACTTGTACCACTCTCTAGGGAATATAGTCATGAGGTTAGGACGGATTGGTTACTCAATCAGAGAAGAACACTCAAACTTGGTTTGCAATCCGAATATGGTATATATGAAAAAGTGGTTGCAGATCCTTCTATTGTGGCATTACGACATTTGGCACCCAATCTTTCATCAATGTTTGGTTCTGGTACAAATTGGTGGAGTAATAGACTTAGCACGGTACTCAAAATCAACAGCACAACACTTATGCCACTTAATTTCATCAAAACTCACAAAAGAACTGTCTTAGAGAATGATGAGAAGGGATTGGGATTACATATGTTGTTTGATGATTATTCGGATGCCATGACATTCTTTTCTGCTATGAAAGAAGGTAAAATAGTACCGGGGCGTTATGGGGATTTCACTGTTACATCGGCAACACCTATTGCATGGGAGAAGACGTGGAGGGCGTTACTACTGTTGGTTGTGGAAGTCAACAGGATCCTAGTAGTGATGGGGGAAGAACCCAATGTAGCAGTCGATGATGTTTTAGGTGGTATGACTCTTGATATGTTCATTTCCAGCTTTAGTAGTGAAGAGGGATTGGAAAAGTTAAAGGGGATGGCAATTGCACGGGCTGAGGAGATGGCTCAAGAGGTTGATTTTGCTGACGAGAGGGAGCGGTTATTCGTCCGTCGTTTGGCAGCTCTCATTTGGATTACATCTACCCATATTGTCGTTTACTACAATGATATCATCACGTGTTTGGTCGATCGCACAGCTGGGGTATACCCAAGCAAATCATACGAACTCCATATATTTACTAAAATCAAGGAAGTAAACAAGAAGGAGAATTGTGTTGGTGTTACAGTTCAAAACGGATTCGACCCATCTGATTTTGAAAGGATTTACACCACATCTGGTAGTTACTTTTTTGAGTTGTTCCACTATTAGCGAAGAGGATGAAGTAGTAACTTAAATTTAACATGTAACATAATCACTTACGCTTACGTATCAATGGAACGAGACAGTGCATTGGTAGGAGCGAGTGAGTTGAGACAACAACAGCTTGAGATTATCTATGATCTAGAACAACAACAAGTTGCTACAAGTCAGACTGAGAACTCCAAGCTCAACCAAAAACTTACTGCCGAGGTAGGTCTCGGCAACAAACAGAACTCGTTGTTGAGTAAACTTGAGGCTGAGAGACGAAGTCTGCAACAGAGACTACAAGCCAATACCATGCAACATAGGAAGAGATTGCCAATCTCGAAAAGAAAGTAAAGCTAACGAGTACGCTTCGTTAAAACTTGTCGATGAGCGACTCACAAGTAGCGGCCTTAAACATACCATTAACAAGATGGAAGTCGTCTCTGGACAAAGATCAGTAAGCAACATGAGCTTCAATCATCAAAGAAGAAGTTGGTAATCTCAAAGTACAGTTGAGTAATTTCAAGACTGAGAAGGAAGAGATGGAGTCATCCTACAAGGCCGAGATGCTTACATTACAAAATGAGGTAACAGAAGAGAAGAACAAATACAAAGAGTCAATACTAGATAATCAACGAGCAAAAGAACAGCGAAAACCCCAATCACCAAAGAAGAGTCGGACACAGGACTGGCATTGTTCCAACTATGTGAGCATAGTATGGTATACGAAGACGTGTCCGTCCATACTTTGACTCAATTAGGCGCTTTCCACCATAGCAAGTAATATATCATCGGCGTCACTTAATGGAAATGTAACAAGAAGGATCTGAGCTTTTTACCTTATTATTCTGTACAAAAGACAAGTACTAACTGTGCATGCTACACAAATCCAAAGAGCTCCCAATCAATGCTCTACCATGCAGCTACATCTACATCAGCAAACTGACGATCAAATAGATCAGCACTGCCCTTGCTACTCTTTGAGGAAGAACGACCGTTACGAGAAGAACCATTTGATTTACTGCTCTTGGAACCTACATCGGCAAACTGACGATCAAATAGATCAGCACTGCCCTTGCTACTCTTTGAGGAAGAACGACCGTTACGAGAAGAACCATTTGATTTACTGCTCTTGGAACCTACATCGGCAAACTGACGATCAAATAGATCAGCACTGCCCTTGCTACTCTT
>Ga0214478_100413_pt1 | contig 25301 bp, 21 predicted proteins | sample M1_20Mar14CPVII9_2_FD_178001 | JGI IMG/M metagenome (GOLD analysis project Ga0214478, IMG submission 178001) | Marine eukaryotic communities from Monterey Bay, California, United States - M1_20Mar14CPVII9sort6BwellD7 | ecosystem: Environmental > Aquatic > Marine > Unclassified | place: USA...
TGCCGGCGCACCGCACCAGATCGTGGACGACCGAGCCACGCACCAGCTCAAACCACCAGGAACGGGTCGCCTTCCCGATCACAATCTGGGTGACGTTGTTGGCTCGCGCGAAGGCGAGAATGTCGTTGGCGATACGGCGTTCGACGGCAGGGATCGTCAAGGCGTCGGCTCCCAGCGCCTCCGCAAGCCGCAACGTGGTCGCAATCCGGTCGCGCTCAGCGTCGCTCAACTGCAAGCTCCGCCGGGTTTCGATACAGATGGCCGTCCAGGGCGCATGCAGCCGGTCCGCGAGGCGTTTGGTGTAACGGATCAGACCGGCCGCGCGCGGGTCTTCGCTGACGCAGACCAGAATCCGCTCACCCGCCGCCCAAGGCCCCGGGATGGCATTGGCCTGCATGTGATTGAGCAATTGATCGTCGACGCGCTCTGCGGTCCGTCGTAACGCCAGTTCACGCAGCGCAGTCAGATTGCCCGGCGAAAAATAATGCTCAAGCGCGCGCTCGGCCTGTTTGGGAACGTAGACCTTGCCTTCCTTGAGGCGCTGGATCAGATCGCCCGGCGTCAGATCTACCAGCTCGATGTCATCGGCGCGGGCGATGATGGAATCCGGCACGGTCTCGCGCACGCGCACGCGGGTGATCTGTGCGACAACGTCGTTCAGACTCTCGATATGCTGGATGTTGACGGCGGTGTAGACATCGATGCCGTTGTCCAGCAGTTCCTCAACATCCATGTAGCGTTTCGGATGGCGGCTGCCGGGCGCATTGGTGTGCGCGAGTTCGTCGACGATGGCGATCTTCGGCCGCCGCGCCAGCAAGCCATCGAGATCCATCTCGTCGAGGGTCTGGCCCTTGTAGGCAAGCGCCTTGCGGGGGAGAACTTCGAGACCGTGCAACAGCGCCTGCGTTTCCAGCCGCCCGTGAGTCTCGACAACGCCGATCACAACATCAACGCCGGCGTTCAGCTTGGCATGCGCGCTCTGCAGCATTTCATAGGTCTTGCCAACGCCGGGAGCGGCACCAAGAAATATCTTCAGGCGACCGCCGCCGTCTTCGCGGCGCGCAGCCTCAAGCAATGCTTCAGGTGATGGTCGTTGTTCAGTATCGCGAATGATTGCCATCAGGCATTCAGGTCCTCACGGATAATCTCCGGATGCTACTTCGTCGCGCGATCCAGCGCCAGATTGAGCGCCAGCACATTCACGCGCGGCTCGCCGAGCAGCCCCGCAAGCCGGCTTTCCACGCTCTCGTTAACCAGTTTGCGGACCGCATCTTCCGGCAGCTTGCGCGCGGTCGCGACCCGAGGGACCTGAAACAGTGCAGCTTCCGGCGAAATGTGGGGATCGAGGCCGCTGCCCGTGGTCATGACCAGATCGGTCGGGACCGGCATCGACGGGTTCTCAGCCTTCAGCCTGGCGACGTCCTCGCTCATGCGGTCGCTGAGCGCCTTGCTGGTCGGACCAAGATTCGAGCCTGAAGAATTCGCCGCATTGTACGGTGCAGGAATGGTCTTGGTCGAATCCGCAGGGTCCACCGTTGTGGTTACGGACGGACGGCCATGGAAGTACCTGTCTTCCTTGAACTCCTGACCGATCAGCGCCGAACCGATCGTCTTTCCGTCCTTCTCGATCAGACTGCCCTGCGCCTGATACGGAAAGATCGTGCCGGCAATGCCGGTGATGGCGAGCGGATAGGCCAGACCGGTGATGACCGTGAGACCGACGAGAATGAAGAACGCGGGCCGGATTTCTTTCAACATTGTGCTTCTCCTCAGGCAAGATGCAAGGCGGTCACGATCAGATCGATCGCCTTAATGCCGATAAACGGGATGATAATGCCGCCGACGCCATAGATCAGCAGGTTGCGGCTCAGCAGCGCGCCAGCCCCCATCGGTTTGTAGGCAACGCCCTTCAGCGCCAGCGGTATCAGCGCGATGATAATGATCGCGTTGAAGATGATCGCCGACAGGATCGCGCTTTGCGGGCTCGACAGATTCATGATGTTGAGTGCCTGCAGTTGCGGATAGAATGCGAGGAAGATCGCCGGGATGATGGCAAAATATTTCGCCACGTCGTTGGCAATCGAGAACGTGGTCAGTGCGCCGCGCGTCATCAGCAGCTGCTTGCCGATTTCGACGACCTCGATCAGCTTGGTCGGGTTTGAATCGAGGTCGACCATGTTGCCGGCTTCGCGTGCCGCCTGCGTACCAGTGTTCATCGCCACACCGACGTCAGCCTGCGCCAGAGCCGGCGCGTCATTGGTGCCGTCGCCGCACATGGCCACGAGCTTGCCCTTGGCCTGCTCATCGCGAATGAGCTTCAGCTTATCCTCTGGCGTCGCCTGCGCAAGGAAATCATCGACGCCCGCTTCGGCGGCGATCGCCGCCGCAGTCATCGGGTTGTCACCGGTGATCATCACGGTACGGATGCCCATGCGGCGCAGTTCGGCAAAACGCTCGCGGATGCCACCTTTGACGATATCTTTAAGGTGAATCACGCCAAGCAGTCTGCCGTCACGCGCCACAGCCAGCGGAGTTCCGCCCGCTTTCGCGATCTCATCGGCAATCGTCTGGATTTCCCGTACGGTGTCGGCATCGGTTGCAGGCGAAAGCGCACGAACCGCACCGCCCGAGGCGACTGCCGCACGCGGGCCGCCGTTGACATAGTTCAGGATCGCATCGACCGCGCCCTTGCGAACCGACGACCCGCCAGCATCGACACCGCTCATGCGGGTCTGCGCCGTGAACGGAACGAAGGTAGCTCCAAGCTCGCCCATATCGCGGCCACGGATGCCATACTTCTCCTTGGCAAGAACAACGATGGAACGACCTTCCGGCGTCTCGTCGGCAAGCGACGCCAACTGTGCAGCGTCCGCAAGCTCCTGCTCGGTAACTCCATGCACGGGACGGAATGCCGTCGCCTGGCGATTGCCGAGCGTGATGGTTCCGGTCTTGTCCAGGAGCAGTGTATCAACGTCGCCCGCGGCCTCAACCGCACGGCCGGACATGGCCAGCACATTGAACCGCACCAGGCGATCCATGCCGGCAATGCCAATGGCGGACAGAAGCGCACCGATCGTGGTCGGGATCAGGGTGACGAACAAAGCCACCAGCACAACGATCGACACCGATCCGCCGGCATAAGCCGCATAGCTCGGAATCGTGACCGTCGCGAACACAAAAATGATAGTCAGACCGGCGAGCAGAATGTTAAGCGCAATCTCGTTCGGCGTCTTCTGGCGCTCGGCGCCTTCGACCAGCCTGATCATGCGATCGATGAAGGTCGAACCTTGCGCCGCTGTGATGCGGACGCGGATCCAGTCCGACAGCACTTGGGTACCGCCTGTCACGGCAGAACGATCGCCACCCGACTCGCGGATCACCGGGGCTGACTCGCCCGTGATCGCCGCCTCGTTGACCGAGGCGACGCCTTCGATCACTTCGCCGTCGGAGGGGATGTCGTCGCCTGCTTCCACCAGCACGATGTCGCCAACCTTCAGGCTGGTGCCGGGCACCAAGCGGTAGGTTCTGTCCGATCCCGAACCCATCAACAGCTTGGCCTGGCTTTCCGTCCGGGTCTTCTTGAGAGATTCGGCCTGGGCCTTACCGCGGCCTTCAGCGATCGCTTCCGCGAAATTGGCGAACAGCACCGTGAACCAGAGCCACAGGATGATCTGGAAAGTAAAGCCGAGATCCTCGCCGCCGGTGAACAGCGCGCGCAGGAAGATGATCGTCGTCAACGCAGCGACGACTTCCACCACGAACATCACCGGATTTCTGATCATCGACCGGGGATCGAGCTTGACAAAAGCAGACCCGATCGCGGGGAAGACGATTTTCGGATCGAGCATCGCCGATCCCGTCGTCCGCTTTTGCAGTTTTAACGTTTCCATGATTGTCACTCCAAAAGGGATCGATCAGAACAGGGTGTTCGCAGTCATCGCGAGATGCTCGACGACTGGTCCGAGCGCGAGCGCCGGGAAGAACGTGAGACCGCCGACGATGAGGATCACACCCACAACGAGGCCGACGAACAGACCGCCCGTCGTCGGGAGCGACCCGGCTGACGGCGGGATCGACTTCTTCTGTGCGAGCGCTCCGGCAAGGGCCATGGCGGGCACAATCATGAAGAAGCGGCCGACCAGCATCGAACACGCCAACGTTAGGTTGTAGAACAGCGTGTTACCGGTGAGGCCGCCAAACGCCGAACCGTTGTTGCCGGTCGCGGACGTGTAGGCGTAGAGCACCTCGGTAAAGCCGTGCGGTCCCGCGTTGGCTATCGAAGCGACAGCCGACGGCAGAACGACAGCGACAGAGGTCCAGCCCAGATACATCAGCGGCAGGATCAGGATGGCGAGCATCGCCATCTTGACCTCCCGTGCCTCGATCTTCTTGCCGACATACTCTGGCGTGCGGCCGACCATCAGACCGGCCACGAAGATCGCCAGCACGACGAACAGCAGCATGCCGTACAGGCCCGCACCGACGCCGCCGATGATCAGTTCGCCGAGTTGCATGTTGATCAACGGGATCATGCCGCCGAGCGCGGTGAACGAATCATGCATGGCATTGACCGCGCCGCAGGAGGCAGCGGTGGTCACGACGGCGAACAGCGCCGATGCAACGATGCCGAAACGCACTTCCTTGCCTTCCATGTTGCCGCCGGTCAGACCGAGCGTATGCATGATCGAGGTGCCCGAGGCTTCTGCCCAATAGGTGACCATGACGCCGGCGACGAAGAGCACTCCCATCACGGCAAGAATGGCCCAGCCCTGGCGCTGGTTGCCGACCATGCGTCCGAACACATTGGTGAGCGCCGCACCGATCACGAAAATCGAGAGCATCTGCACGAAGTTCGACAGCGCGGTCGGATTCTCGAACGGATGCGCGGCATTGACGTTGAAGAAGCCGCCGCCGTTGGTGCCCAGCATCTTGATCGCAACTTGCGATGCGACCGGACCAACCGCGATGGTTTGTTTGGCGCCCTCAAGCGTGGTCGCATCGACATAGGCGCCGAGAGTCTGCGGCATACCCTGCGATACAAGAAACAGGGAATAGATGACGCAGATCGGCAGCAGCACGTACAGGGTGGTGCGGGTGACATCGACCCAGAAATTTCCAACGGTGCGCGCGGACGAGCGGGCGAAGCCGCGGATCAGCGCCACCGCGATCGCGATTCCCGTCACACCCGACAGGAAGTTCTGGTGGGTCAGACCAAGCATCTGGGTCAAATACGACAACGTGCTTTCGCCGCCGTAGTTCTGCCAGTTGGTGTTGGTGATGAAGCTGACGGCTGTATTGAACGACAGATCCGGCGCAACGGCAGACTGCTCCATCGCATTGAAGGGCAGAACGGCCTGAAAGCGCATCAACGCGTAGAGAATCACCAAGCCGCCGAAGTGAAAGAGCAGCATCGCGACCGTGTAGGTCAGCCAATGCTGCTCGCGCTTTTCGTCGACGCCGCCGATCCGGTAGAGCCCCGCCTCGACCGGACGCAGGATTGGCGAAAGAAACGTGCGCTCGCCATTGAAGACGCGCGTCATGTAGCCGCCGAGCGGCTTAACCAGCGCGACGATGATCGCGCAGAACAGCAGAATTTGAATCCAGCCAATGACTGTCATGGTCGTGTGCTTTCGTGATTTGCGCCTGATCCCTCGGAGATCTGCGCACGCTTTAAAATGCCGGCGTCTAGAACCGTTCAGGCTGCAGCAGCGCGTAGGTCAGGTAAAATAGCAGCCCTGCGGAGACGATGCCGGCGAGTGCGTAATCGAAAATCATGGCCGTTCTCCCTCAGAGCCTGTCGCAAGCGTAGGCATAACCCACCGCCAAAACGAAGAAGCCAAATCCGAGGGCCAGCATGATGACGTCCAGCATGGAATGCTCCTTGCAACACGGTCTCGGCACGCTGCTATTGCGTACCAATGTTTTCTGCGCCGCCTGATTCATTTCGATGGCGCGAAGAACCGCTGTGGTTTCTGCAAGGATGGAATGGCATCTGCCACATAGGTTTTCGAGGCAGGAGCAAACGCAACGTTATAGGAATCTCATAAAGATCGAGTGCGGGATGTCGCGACAGCTCCCGTTTAATCCCCGCCAAGTCATTGCCAACAAAGGATCTTCACTCACGCCCATCGCCGTCCTTTGGTGGCGGGCAAATAGCCCGTATCGGCGTACACGGTCACGCGCCGATGGCCCACCGTGCAGTGATTGTGGTTATCCGAATCACAAAGTCAGATTTTCAGCGCTTGCTTACGAGGTGCTCGCAGATACTTATGAGATCACTATACTTTCGGCGCTGCTCCCCTCTCGAATTCAAATGGCGCTTTGCCCACCTTGCACACGTGATCGCTCATGCGCGGTCACGTGTAAAAGGAGCAAGCCATGTTATTTCGTTCTGACAACGCCGAACGGCTGGCTCGGATCGCGGATAGCCTGGTTGTCGCCGACACTGCGACAGTCGGCTTGATTTCCGCGATAGCCGTTGCGGCCTGTGATCGTCGCGATGGTGCGGGACAGATCTCCACTCAGATCCGCAAGCTGACGGAAGCCGGTGCATGGACCGATGCATCCCTCGCGTTGATCGCCAACAAATTGCCTAGATGGAAGCTTCGCCATCTCGCCTACGACGAAGGGGAATGGCACTGCACCCTTTCTCCTCAGCGCGACCTGCCGGATTGGCTCGACGAGCCGGTCGAGACCACCCACTCGAACTTGCCGCTGGCATTGCTCAAGGCATTCGTCGAGGTGAAGCGGCGCGACGGCGAAACCGCGGAAGATACACGCTCGCCCACCGCACCACGTATCCGTCCCGAATACCGCGACCTGCTCTGCTGCGACAACTTCGCGTAAGCCTTTCCGAATCGCGCAGGCCCACGAGATGGATCGAGTCGGGGAAACGAGACGAAACAGCGTCGGCTGTCAGGGCAACTTGGGAAGACTCAAACGCCGCAGGTCCGCCTCATTGGAGAGATTTCGGGCCACCGTGATAGCGGGGAATATTTCTACCCTCGTTAGCCATCGGCACGCCCCGGAAACGTGACGTCATTCTGCTGGATGCGAATGCACTCAGCGGTTCGCGCTGTGCGGTGCCGGTTCCACCACGTACGGCTGGCCTCGCTTCATTTGGCCAATAGCTCTTGTCCGTGATCGTCGAGCCCCCGTGGGCCGTTGCGGCTATTGCCACCAACGGCAATGAGAGCGCGATTTTAAGAAGGTGTTTCGTTAACATTGTCAGGCTCCATTCTTAGAAGGGCGTGATGTGCGCCTCTAAGAATGAGTTCGGAGCCAATCGTCTGCCGGTTACAGGCTCACGTTGACGTGAAGCTTCCTGCCAGCGGTCCTTTACCAGCGCAACAGGCGCGGTCCCAGTGCTGCGCCTGCTAACGTGCACAGCGCAATCGTTCCGCCGTACCAGACCGCAACGAACGGTAATGAATCGTCGGTGCAATGGAGCGCATAAGCCATCGCGCTTACGCCGCCAGAAATGAGGCCGGCGATGGCACCCGTGCGGGCTAGGTCCGTTGGGGCAGCTCTTCGCACGGCCAAAATGGTAATGGCAAATGGCACGACCGCGATGATCGGAATAGAGAGAAGGCATTCAAGCCATTGATCTCCGACTATCATTGCATCCCAATGCGAGCGCGGCGCGAATCCGAGGCTAATTGCAGCAAGCAACGCAATCACACCGAATGGCATTGCAATCACAATCGAGGGGGTTCTTTGCTCCCCGCCAGGGCGCGCGAGCCTTGTGAGATAGATCAGCGCTAGCCCGACGACTACAATTGTGAACACAAGCTTGAGCAACAGGAACGTGAAGGCACGGGACGTCATGAGATCCGGCCGGATGCCCAGCCCGATCACCGTGATGCCGAGCGCAAACACTGACGCGGCTGCAACGGCAACGCCAACCGTCCGAGCGACCAATCGACGATCAACCGGCTCGACGCTCGTACTCAGCATGGCAACTAGGTCGTCTGTCTTCATGTTCCAGTTTCCCGGGCAATCAAGGCGGCGAGCGCCTTGAGCCCACGATGAATGTTCACCTTTACAGCCGATTCCGAGATACCGCATCGGTCTGCCGCTTCAGCTATGCTCTGTCCGTCCAGTTTTACAGCCTCGATGGCGCATCGCATATTTTTCGGCAGTCGCGCCAAGAGCCGTCTGACGTCATATGTACTCTCGGCACCGACATTGTCGTCATGCGCCATGACGTGATCGGCCCCATCGATCGGCACATCGGCAAGCGACGTACGGGTCCGGCGTAGGAAATCGATCAACTTGTAGCGCGCGATGGCATGCACCCACGGTGTCAAAGGCTCAGCAGGATCGTAGGTATGCCGCTTGAAGTGGATCGCCACTACGGCCTCCTGAACCAGGTCTTCTGCCTCTGCTGCGCCCCTCCCAATTCTCACAAGTTTGCCCTTATAATATGCACGCAGACGGCGGCTCAAACCTTCAAGCAGCGCGCGATGCGAGGCCGCGTCGCCATCCAGGCTCGCAAGCATCAGTGCTTTCAGTTCGATTTCATGGGTAGTCATACTGACTTATCTCTAGGAGTTCGCTGGTCCAGCCGGTTTGGTTACAGTCGGCAGCGCCCTGGATCGTCGAAAATTATTCGCCTTACTATGCCGTTGTGGATCGCCGAGTTGCTTTTCGGTTCCACAGACCGGCGAGACTTGGCCTGTTATGTCCGATCAGCTTCCAGCGAGTGACATGGTGCACAGACCCTGGAAATCGCGCTCGGCAGAAATGCGATTGTCGCAAGCGTCGCTATCATGAGCTTGCTCATTGCTAACCTCCCTCATTGCCGGAGCGCAGATGTTTGATGAGGGCCGCTGCCGATACGATCAAAAGAATGACGACCAACAACCAGAGAAGCCCCATGCCCCACATCATTCCAGGCATCATGTCGCTCATCATGCCGACCTCACTTGGCTGGTTCCGAAACTAGTCGCGAGTTGTCCCTGATCGACTCGATGGCCGGCGAAGGGGAATGACCGTTCCCACGATCGTTGACTGGCAGACGGAAGCCTTTGATCAATCCATAGATCGCCGGGATGACGATCAGCGTCAGCAGCGTCGAAGAGATCATGCCGCCGATCATCGGCACAGCGATGCGCTGCATGATCTCCGAGCCGGCACCGGTGCTCCACATGATCGGCAGCAGTCCCGCCATGATAGCCACGACAGTCATCATCTTCGGACGTACGCGTTCCACTGCGCCTTCCATGATCGCGTCGTAGAGATCATCGCGCGTCAGCCTGCGGCCTTGGACGTCGCATTTGGTCTCGATCTCCGCCAACGCGTGATTCAGGTAGATCAGCATCACAACGCCGGTTTCGGCCGCCACACCGGCCAGCGCGATAAAGCCGACCACGACAGCCACCGATAGATTGAAGCCAAGCCACCACATCAGCCAGATGCCACCGATCAACGCAAACGGCAGCGACAGCATGACGATCATCGTGTCTGTCACCGTGCGGAAGTTGAGGTACAGCAGCAAAAAAATAATCAGCAGCGTCACCGGCACCACGACCTTCAGACGCGCCGTCGCACGTTCGAGATATTCATACTGGCCACTCCAAACCACATAGTATCCTGCCGGAAACCGAATGCTGGCCTGCACCGCCTGCTGCGCATCAGCAACATAGCCGCCGAGATCGCGGTCGCGGATGTCGACGTAGATATAGGTGGCCAACTGTCCGTTCTCGGTGCGGATCGATGTCGGCCCACGCGCCGGTTCGACCTTAGCGACTTCCCCAAGCGGCACCGCGCCTCCGGCCGGCATCGGAACCAAGACCTCATTGGCGATGGCCTGTGGATTCTCGCGCAGGTCCCGAGGGTAGCGCATGTTGACGCTGAAGCGCTGGCGACCTTCAACGGTGGTGGTCACCGTCTGGCCCCCGAGGGCGGTCGCAATCACATCCTGAACGTCCTGGACCATGATGCCGTAGCGCGCCAACGCCTCGCGGTCTGGCGTCACATCGAGATAGTATCCGCCGATGCCTCGCTCGGCGTAAGCCGATGATGTCCCGGGCACGGCTTTCAGCACCTGCTCGATCTGCTTCGCCAGTTTATCCATCGCGACTAAATCAGTCCCGATGACCTTGACTCCGATCGGCGTCCGGATTCCGGTCGACAACATGTCGATGCGCGCCTTGATCGGCATGGTCCAGGCATTTGAGACGCCAGGAAATTGAAGGGACTTGTCCATTTCTGCGATCAGACCATCAATCGTCACGCCCGGCCGCCATTGTTCCTTGGGCTTCAGATTGACAACCGTCTCGATCATCTCTGACGGGGCCGGATCTGTTGCAGTTGTTGCACGGCCGGCCTTGCCGTAGACAGACGCCACCTCCGGAAACGACCGGATAATCCTGTCCTGCATCTGCAACAATTCACCCGCCTTGGTCACCGAAATGCCCGGTAGCGTGGTGGGCATGTAGAGCAGCGTACCTTCGTTGAGGTTCGGCATGAATTCGGTGCCAAGCTGACGCGCTGGCCAGATCGTCACCGCAAGCACAGCGAGCGACAGCAAGATGACAACGATCTTGGCGCGCATCACGGCCTTGATCACCGGCCGATAAATCCAGATCAGGAAGCGGTTGATCGGGTTCTTGTGCTCTGGAACGATTTTGCCGCGCACAAAGATGATCATCAGCGCCGGAACCAATGTCACCGACAGCAAGGCAGCAGCGGCCATCGCAAACGTCTTGGTAAAGGCCAACGGACTGAATAGCCGGCCCTCCTGCGATTCCAGCGTGAAGATCGGCATGAACGACACGGTGATGATGAGCAGGCTGAAGAACAGCGCCGGCCCGACTTCGGACGCCGCCTTGATCAGGATGTCAACTCTTGATCGTCCGGGTTCGGCCCGCTCCAGATGCTTGTGTGCATTCTCGATCATAACGATCGCCGCATCGACCATGGCGCCGATCGCAATCGCGATGCCGCCCAGACTCATGATGTTGGACCCCAGTCCAAGCAGCTTCATCGCACCGAACGCCATCAGCACGCCAACCGGCAGCATCAGGATTGCGACCAGCGCACTGCGGACATGCAGCAGGAAGATAATGCAAACCAACGCCACAACCACGCTCTCCTCAAGCAACGTGTACTTGAGTGTGGCGATGGCAGCATTGATCAAATTAGACCGGTCATAGACCGGGACGATCTCGACAGATTTCGGCAGGCTGCTCGCGATCTCTTTGAAGCGTTTCTTGACGTTATCGATGACGTCGAGCGCATTGACGCCAAACCGTTGCAGCACGATGCCGCTTGCGACCTCTCCCTCGCCGTTGAGCTCGGTAATGCCGCGCCGCTCGTCCGGACCAAGTTCGACACGGGCGACATCGCGCAACAATACCGGCGTGCCGTTGTTGGTCTTCAGCACGATGTTGCCGAGGTCGTTGATCCCCTTCAGATAGCCTTTACCGCGGATGACGTACTCGAACTCCGAGAGTTCGACGGTGCGGCCGCCGACGTCGGCGTTGCTGGCGCGGATCGCGTCGCGCATCTTCTGCATGGTGATGCCGAGATCGCGCATGCGCTGTGGATCAAGGATGACGTTGTACTGCTTAACAAAGCCACCGACGCTCGCGACTTCAGCCACGCCTTCGGCCTTTGCCAACGCGAATTTCAGATTCCAGTCCTGGATCGTACGCGTGTCGGCAAGGTTCAACTCCTTCGACACCACCGCGTATTGATAGACCCATCCCACGCCCGTGGCGTCGGGACCGATCGTCGGGTTCACACCGGTCGGCAATCGCGAGGCCGCGCCGTTGAGGAATTCGAGCACCCTTGAGCGCGCCCAATAAATATCGGTGCCGTCCTCGAAGATGACATAGACGAATGAAACCCCGAAGAACGAAAACCCGCGTACGACCTTGGATCGAGGCACGGTCAGCATCGCAGTGGTCAGCGGATAAGTAACCTGATCCTCGATTACCTGCGGTGCCTGGCCGGGATACTCGGTGTATACAATCACCTGCGTATCCGAGAGGTCGGGAATCGCATCGAGCGGCAGATGGACCAAGGCGTAAATGCCTGCAGCAGCGGCAAAGCCGGTGCCGAACAGGACCAGCAGCAGGTTGCGAGCCGACCAGCTAATGATGCGGGCGATCATTGCTGGCCTCCCGCGTCCGAGAATCCTTTGAGAGCAGCCTTCAGATTGCTTTCCGCATCGATCAGGAAGTTGGCTGAGACGACGACCGGCTCCCCCTCCGCGAGGCCCTGTCGGATTTCAACATAACCATCGCCGCGATGGCCTAGTTTCACCTCGCGCGGCTCAAACCGCCCTTGTCCTTTCTCGACGAATACCGCCTGACGGCTGCCAGTATCGAGAACGGCACTCTCGGGCACAGCAAGCACAGGCTGCGAGCTGCCAGTATCGATATTCGCATCGACATACATGTCGGGAAGCAGAGCGCCATCCGGATTGGACAACTCGATCCGAACCCGGGTAGTTCGTGTTTCCCGATTCACCTGCGGATAGATGACACTGATCTTCCCAGCGAATTCGCGCCCCGGAAAGCTGCGCGCCTTTACGGTTACCGGCATTCCAACAGAAATCGTGCCGAGACTGCGCTCCGCGACATCGACCATCGCCCACACCACGGACGTGTCTGCAATCCGGAACAGCACATCCCCCGGCTGTGCGCGCATACCCTCGATGGCATTGCGCTCGAGCACAATGCCGTCGCGCGGCGCCGACCAATCGATGGTGATGGGAACAGTACCGCTCTTTTCCATGGCTGCAATGGCCGTGTCGGGGACGTCGAGGTTCATCAGCCGCTGCCGCGAGCCGCGACCATACACGGCAACGCCGCTCGTCCCTTTCGACGTGATGGTAGCGATGTATTCGGCAGCCGCGGATGCCATGGATGGACTGTAAATCTCCATCAGCGGCTGGCCTTTGTTGACTTTACTGCCAGTGGTGACGTTCGCGACTTTCTGCACCCAGCTTTCCGCTCGCATCGAAATGACGGAGATGCGGCGCTCGTCGAGCTGAATCGTACCCGGCGCACGAATGAGGGTTCGAATGACGCGCGATGTTGCGGGTTCGGAGCTGACGCCTGTACGCTGGATCTTCCCTGGCGAAACCTTCACCGACCCGTCGTCGCTGTCCTCGCCCTCATACACCGGGATGTAATCCATCCCCATCGAATCCTTTTTCGGCGCCGGCGACGTATCCGGCAGTCCCATCGGGTTGCGGTAATATTTGATCTTGCTCTTCGCGGTTGTCACCGATGCGCTTTCGCTCGCTGGCGTTTCGTCGAAACTGACATCAGCTCCGGCTGGCACGGCTTTGTAATCACGACCGTCCGGCGTCTTTCTGGGCGTCAGCGAATACGCCGGCTTGCCGTCTGGATCCTGAAAATAGATCGGCGCTGAATTTCCTTCCGCCGCTGCGGGAGCAACCAAAGCGATGGTACCCGCCGGCGGACGATGCAGAACGACGACGTATCCAATGCCTGCCATCGCGATGACCGAGGCGGCAGCGCTTGCGAGAACGGCGCGGGTCATTTTTGCGCCGTGATGACGAGCTTGTTCTCGACGGTACCAACTTCGCCCTGAACCTTGGCGCCGAGCGAAAGCTGCCAGCGGCCCGCCATGCCGAACGTCGCCTTGAATTTGTAACTACCAGGCTCGGCGCCCGGCACAGGCGCGATCTTGGTTGCCATCTCCTGCATGCCGTCCGGAGCCATGTCGAGGCGGGTCGCGAAGATAACGGCGTCAGGCCCCGGCTTGCCGGTCTTCGTGTTCATCAGTCGGACGGTAATAACCTTGTCGGGCCCGGCCTGAACGGTCTGGTCGACCAGCTCGAACCTGTAGTCTTTGATGTCAGCCAGAGCGGCCGTGCTCGCGCTACCGATTGCGGCAGCGATCAGCGCAGCCTGGAAGGCCTGCGCGAAACTAAATGTCTTCATGTCTTTAGTCCTCGATTGTCCTGGATCTGCCGCAAGGGCAGCATGCGTCATCCGCGCGAACTTGCGTCCGCGCGGCAGCAATCGGCGCCAAAGCGCCGATCAGACCAGGTTTCGAGGTGGGTGATCCGGAGGAGAACCGTCGAGGCCATCGGCGATCCGATCGTCGAAAGCCGTGAGCGAACGATGAGACGGCAGACGTGCCAGAATTCCGGTTGCAACAGGAGGTTGCGCCTGTGCAACGCCCAACGCGCACATCGCGCGAAGCGGACAATCCTGGCAATCGTTGCTCTTTTGCGTCTCCGGACAACAAGGCATGTCGGCGGACATTGCCGACATCTCGCTCATCTCGGCAGCCGACAACAGCTTCGCCGCCGCGGGCGTGACCAGCGGTGAAGCAACAAGCCCGGCTATCGCAAAAATTGCGAGCAAACGGCTGATGAACCGAGAACAATTCATAGCCCAACATCCCATAGGATCATGGACTTGGGAAGGCAGATCGCATTACAAATCCGCCATAAACGGCCAACGATCAGGTCACAGTTACCTGCGAGATGGTTAAAAGATCAGCCTCAACCTGCGATATCGCCGCCGATGAACCGCATGTACGTTCGCCGGCTGGAGGCGTCAAAGAGAATGACGTCGTAGGAATCGGCCCGTCCGCCCTCCATCCCCGGTGATCCCGACGGCATTCCGGGAACCGCCAATCCGCCCGCGTTCAGACGTTCCTTCAATAGTCGCCGCACGGCCGCTGCTGGGACATGACCTTCAATGACATATCCATCCGCCTCGGCCGTATGACACGCTGCGAGGTCAGCGGGTACACGGAGACGCTTCCGGACAGCTTGGATATCTGCCGTTTCCTCGATCGTGACGGTGAAACCAGCCACCTTGAGATGGCGCGCCCAATCCGCGCAGCAACCGCAATTTGGATCCCTATGAACCAGAACAACAGTTTCCCCAGCGGGGAAAGCCAGTAGCGCGGCTGTTAGTCCTAAAACGCTTCTGCGAGTCAAGCCTGAGTTTTCCATGTCGTGGGGTCCCTACTCCGTTGACAATCGAACTACTCCACACATCTCTTCCTTCGAACGAACCTCTAAGTGACCGATGTCGAAACGGATTCTTCACTGGATTTGGACGTCGCAGGTTGCTTGTCCAGATCCTTGGACCATGATCGGTAGTAGGCGACGGCCGTCATGAGCGCGATTCCAGACACACTCACGATGATCTGGGCGAGAAGTGAGTCGGAGACCAGTTCAAGAAGGAAATGACCGACGAAGGAGAGAAACACTCCGACGCAAAACACTTCCAACGAACGCTGACCACAGATGATCAGCGGACGAAGCCAACGCGACGTCAACCCGGGACAATCGAAGGGGAAGAACCGAACGACCACCACGGCCAAGGCGACGAAATGCAGAATCCGGTATGGCGCGAGATTTGTCTTGTCGTTAGGATTGAATGCGCCAAACAGACCCTCAGGGATTATTTTTCCAAGCGGCGCGACATAACCTGCAACTGTCATAAGCAGCGCAAACCCCAGATAAACGAAACAGATCGATATGATCGCGGGCGACCGAATGAGCCACTGTAGCCGCGACGCTCCTCCGAGCGAGCTCCATGCTCCAAGTATAAAGAGGAATTGCCAAGTGAACGGGTTGAAATACCAAACACCCGATGGATAGGCGGGAAGATTCCACCCAAATTGGCGGGCCGCGAAATAAAGAACGAGTGAGCTGGCGATTGCGAAGTCTGGCCGCCGAAGCATCAACCACAACACCAACGGAAATGCTGCCATCAGAACGATATAGAGCGGAAGAACGTCAAGATTCAGAGGTTTGAATTTGAGCAGCAGGCCTTGCTTTAAGGTCAGCATTGGATGGTCGATCAACCCTGCAACGTTGAATTCATCAACAAGATGAGAATGATTGTAGGTTTCCGCGACCCAGCCGATTGCCGCGATATAGAAAACGAACAGCAGCACGTGCGCGACATATAGTTGCCAAACACGTTTTAATAATCGAGCAGTGCCTGCAACGAAACCTTGGACGAGCATGCTCTTGGCGTAGACAAACGCGGCCGTATAGCCGGAAATGAAAACGAAGATATCCGCTGCATCGCTGAACCCATAATTTCTGGTTGTGAGCCACGCGACCGCGTTGTTCGGGACGTGATCGAGAAAGATTGCCCAGTTCGCAAGGCCGCGAAAAAGATCGAGACGGAGGTCCCGCCCTTTGGCAGGAAGGATAGCGCGAATTTTCATGAAAATTCTTGGCATCGCAGGCATTGGTCAATGATACTTTCCATGTCCTCGATCATGTACTAGGCTCAAGTTCTTCTTGGTCTTTTCCTGCCTCATTGCACATTGAGAACCAACGTCAATCCGCCGGCCCCTTTTCGTTCAACGTTGTTGTTCGTGGTGTGATGCGGAATATGGCAATGGACAAGCCATTTCCCTGGTCTGCGAGCAGTCCAGATGACGTCGTAGCGCTGTCCCGGACCAACATTCACGGTATCGGCAAGAAATCGCTGATTTTCCTCCAGCGTCTCTCCATCGCGTGCCACCACCTGAAATGGGCCGCCATGAACGTGCATGGGGTGAACAAAGTTGTTGTTGGTGCCGATGAAGCGAATCTTGATGGTTTGCCCAACCTTCATGGAGACAGTGTCTGTCTCTGGATACGACTTCCCATTGATTGTGAAATAATTCGGAAGGCCGCCCTCCATAAGCATTGCGGGATACGTCAACCACTCGCGCTTCAACCATTCCTGGAGCTGGATGGTGTATTCGAGATCAGCTTTTACGTCGGCGGCGCTGTCCTTCGGCGCAACCAGCAACGCGCCGTAAAGACCTAGGCCTTGTTGACGATCGGGGTGGTCGTGGCTGTGATAAAAGTAAGTTCCGCTTTGGTCTACGGTGAACTCGTATGTGTATTGACCGCCCGGCGCCACAGGCGGCTGGGTTATCTCGGCTGGGCCATCCATATCGTTTGGTACGATTAGACCGTGCCAGTGCACAGTCGTGGATTCCGGAAGGCTGTTGCGGAAATTGATCCGAGCGTGATCGCCTTCGGTCAATTGAAGGCGGGGGCCCGGCACCTGGCGATTGTAGGCGTAGGCCTCTACGGAGACATCCGGAAGAATATTCCAGCGTATGATCGAAGCTTCGATATCGAAGACCTTGATCCCATTTTCGATGCGCGGCTTAAGAACGTTGTCCCCTCGGGCATCAGCAGGCGCCTTATAGACGACTTGCCGGGGATTGACCGCCGCCATCTCTTTCATTGCTGCACCGGGCGTGTCGAACGTCATAATCATGCCCGGCGGCATAATAGCGCCGCCGACGTCGCGTACGCTCAGACCCAGATTGACCTTGAAACCTGGAAGCACCATTCCGGAAATCAGGAGGAATGTCGTCACGCCAGCGAGCGCGGCCAACTGCGGGGTCGTCGCGTCGCTCGTCATTTGATGGCCGCCGCGAGACTTGTAGCCGTTGGCGGAGGTCAGTTTCTGCTTGTGGTCGCTGTATCCATTCATTTGATGCATTTCCGCATCCGACATTCCACTCATGTCAGACTTCATTCCGGACATCGAGCCGTTCTCGGCGGCTTTCCTATCCGAGCGTTCGGTCATCAAGCCGTGCTTGATCTTCTTCTTCACCATCCAAACGTTGAATGGATAAGCGGCAACAAAGCCAACCATCACGCCGAGCGACATGACGCCCCAGAAGATCAATTCGAGCGGGTCCATGGCCCGCATGTCACGCCCCATCATCAGCAAGCTCATCGTCGGCGCCATGCCTGCCATCATGGCGTTCATGCTGATGAATTCTGGCATGAAGCTCTTACGCACGTTCTCCCAATAGGAGCCACCCATCATTTTCTTCATAAACAACGATTGGAAGATGAAGAGACCGAACGAAAAGCCCGCGACATACTCAACGATCAGGTCGACCCACATCGGCAGACCGAGCAGCGCGGTTACAGTTGCGGCGAGGATAATCCCGGTTGCATCGCCGGCGACGCAATGGATTGTGCTTCCGATGCCCTGCTTCCAAAGCGGGGACGTGAACTGTTCATGCTCTCCGAGCCGCGGCTCCTTATCAACAAGTACGTACAGGAGAAGACCGAACGGGCCCATGTAAAGGGTCACAAGGATGAAGCCCCATTTCATCACAGTTGGCTCGGGGTTGTTCTGGAATTGATCGACCGCGACATAAATTGTCGATGCTACTGCAATCACAAACCACGCGATTAGAAAATAGTCATAGGGAAGTGCAATCATGGAGCGCCGCCTCGTGCAATCGGACAATAAGATCCCTTATCCCGCAACCGGAGAAGTCGAAAATCCGGCAGGTATTCGTGACGATATTGCGATATCTCAGAGCCCGCCTGTAGAGCGAAAATAACTGCTCGCTCTACAGGGATTGGCACCAGACAGCCGTTTGGTGGCACGATCGCATTCGACAATTTGAATCGATCGCAACCGGCCCGGTCTCTTACTTGGATTTTTGAAGAGTAGTCACGGTGAGCTGACCATTGACCCGGTCGGCATCGAACTTCACCTTATCACCGACCTTGACGGTCTTCAGTACCGCAGTATCCTGGACCCGGAACACCATCGTCATTCCTTCGTCCATATCGAGCTTCTTGATGGGGCCATGCTTCAGAGTGATTTTACCGGCAGACTCATCTATTTTCACGACAGAACCTTCAACAGGCGCCGTTTGAGCCGCCGCATTGAAACTCATCAATCCGATCGAGAGAACGGCGGCGACCGCCAGAAGTTGTTTACGCATGTGTCTTCCTTTCAGCTAATTAACCTTCGGAATGAAGGCTCTACGCTCCCCAGCGTTTCAATCACTTGACAATCACTGTGCCGAACATGCCTGCCTCGTGGTGGCCAGGAATCAAACACGCAAATTCGAACTGACCTGGCTTGCTGAACTTCCAGACAAGTTCGCCGCCCTTCCTCGGGGCGATCCGTTTGGCGTTCGGATCATCGTGCTCCATATCGGGATTCTTCTTCATCGCCTCGGCATGTTTGAGGTTGTCCTCGACGCTCGCCAACACGAACTCATGTTCGAGTTCGCCATTGTTCTTTGGTGCGAACCTCGATACGGTCGGGGATGAACAGCATCTTTCCGTCCGATTCCCGCATCACGACCTGCACGATTCGCGCGGGCTTTTTTGAATCACCAGGTTCACCTGCCGAGTAGCTCGCGTCGTGACCATGGCTATGACCTAGCTTACCCACGCCTGCATTGGCAGAAATCGCCGCAGCGCCTATCAGTGCCAATGCTGCAAGCGTGACGGCGGTGAATGCCATCACCTTAGGAACGCTGAATTTCCTTTGAAAGATTCCAATCACGACCAAATGAACCGCGGCGGACTTCGACCCAAATTGTGAAGGCATGATATTTTCCTGAACTGCCGATGAACCATAGGCACGCATGCCCTCACCGGGCGCGGCGCCACGTCATTCAAGTCAGATCAGGAAATGGGGGGACGATAATGTCGAGGGGGAGCTCTGTCGGCAACGTCCCGATAGCTCTCGGACGCACAGACAGATGTCGGCATCAAGGGTTTGACAATGTCGAAAACCGTGGTCGGCAATGCGCTTAAGCACACCATCCCGCAACATTGCGCACCCGGGGCCTTATGATGATCCTTTGCCGTGGCAGGCGTTTCGCTGGCGACCGATATTGCTCTGTCGAGATTCTCCGATTTGTTGAAAAGGGTCTCGCCGCCTTGATGGTGATGTACCTGGCCATCCCCATGGACGTGCCGCGAAGCGCTCTCGCCATATTCATGCATGTGAACGATGCCAAGACCGTGATTTTCGTCGGTAAGACATGGCGCCGTCCGCGCCCCATCGGAAAACGCAAAGGACATGCCTGGCGCAAGCACGCAAAGCAAATAGACCAAGGCGACAAACCAGCCGGCCCTCAATCGCTTCGCTCTGGTCAACCGTACGAGCATCCCGATCTTCAATTCCGATAAGCGTGCCGCAGGATCTGGAACTTAGGGGGAAACCGTTTCGCCGCCAAGTGCAAACATGCCTCGTTTGAGAAAGTTCCATTGCGAAACTTTCACAGCCATTCGGACGATGTGCGAACGTCTGAAGGACGACGGCTCATCGGCCGAATGGCTGTCCTCAAGAACAAGTGAGTCCTATTGAGCTTTGATCGCCCAGTCTGCGCACGAGACGTATTACTCTGCTAGCGACGTAGCTTGGGAGGCGCGGTGACCCGTACGAGAGTAGGAGATGCGGCTAGGCTCAGGAACGACGACACATGAACCCGAGCCAATAGGCATAATTGTTCAGGCCGAAAATCGCCAGCGTTCTCATCGAATGCGTCAAGACCCAGGCTAACGTTCACCGATTCAAGAGGAGCGCTTGGCTACTACCAGAAACATCTAGGCTCAGAGTACAGCCAGCTTGTTGCGCTTGATCGTGAACGCTCAAATGCTGCGACGCGACCGTGTCGCCGGCCCCTTCAAAGCGCATCTTAAAACTGCTTCTTACAGTGCTGAAGGAGGCCCACCGTTAATCAGGAGTTGTGGTCGGCCATACTTTGGCAATCCGCAGGAGGTTCGTGGTACCAGACACACCAAACGGCACACCAGCAGCAATGACGACGTTGTCTCCCGGTTGCGCGAAACCTTCGCGAATCGCAGCCTTACAAGCAAGGTCAGTCATTGTTTTCTCGTCAACCGCTTCTGTAGCACGGACCGAATGCGCACCCCACACGATCGCCAGCCGCCGCGCGGTCGTTACGCTGGGGGTTAGGGACAGAATCGGCGCTTCTGGCCTTTCGCGCGCTGCGCGCAGGCTCGATGAACCCGAGAAGGTGTAGGTAATCGTCGCCTTAGCTCCGACGATATGAGCCGCATTGCGCAGCAAGACACAAATCGCATCGGCTGACGTTGGCTTCGGTTCGAAATGATGGTTGTCAATCAGCCCCCTGTAATGCGGGTCCTTTTCGATTTGGCAAATGATGCGATCCATCATCGAGACGGCTTCGACCGGAAACTGCCCCGACGCGGATTCCGCCGATAGCATCACCGCATCCGCACCTTCGTAGATGGCAGCCGCCACATCGGCCGTTTCGGCCCGTGTCGGGACAGGAGTTGTAATCATCGATTCCAGCATCTGCGTCGCGACGACAACCGGCCTCCCCTCGCGGCGGCAAGCGTGCAAAATCGTTCGTTGCAAAGTAGGCACTTGCTCGGGCGGCAGTTCGACCCCGAGATCGCCGCGCGCCACCATAAGTCCGTCGGCGCGCTGAACGATGGCGTCAAGTTCGACAATGGCCGCCGGCTTTTCAATTTTCGCCATGATCGCGGCCCGGCCGCGCACTAACGCGCGCGCTTCGTCAATGTCGTCGGCACGCTGAACGAACGACAGGGCCACCCAATCCGCGCCGAGCGACAGTCCGAAATCAAGATCGCGCCGATCCTTCGCGGTCAACGGTGAAATCGGCAGAATTGCGCCGGGAACATTAACGCCTTTACGCTCTGAGAGCTTGCCGCCGGCAATGACTTCGGTCTCGGCAAAGTCTGGGCCAAACGACTTCACGCGCAATTGGATTTTGCCGTCGTCAAGCAACAGTGTTGTGTCTGCCTCTAGCGCTGCGAAGATTTCTGGATGCGGAAGTGACACACGTCGCTGATCCCCGGCAACCATGTCGAGATCAAGACGGAATTGCGCGCCTTTCGCAAGCACAATCGGACCATCGGCGAAGGTACCGATGCGCAGCTTGGGACCTTGCAAGTCTATCAAGATGGCAATAGGTCGTCCGAATTCCCTTTCGACGGCACGGATTGTCTCAACACGTGCAGCATGATCTGCATGCGTGCCGTGGCTAAAATTGAGGCGGAAGACATCTACACCAGCCAGGAAAAGCTGCCTGATCGTTTCGGGTGAAGAACTTGCGGGACCAAGGGTCGCGACAATCTTGGCATTGCGGTTGCGGCGCATCAGCTGTTTTTCCTTAAGGCCGATCGATGATGATGGCGCGAAAATCATTGACGTTGGTCAATGTGGGACCGGTAATCACTGCATCGCCGAGAGCTTCGAAGAACGAATGCCCATCGTTATCGGCAAGCCGCGCCTTGGCATCGAGCCCCATATGTGCTGCGCGCAGAAGCGTCTCAGGCGTCATAACGGCGCCAGCGCTCTCCTCAATGCCATCGATGCCGTCCGTGTCGGCGGCAAGTGCTGATATGCCCGCGCGCCCGTCCAGTGCTATGGCTAGGGCGAGCAGGAATTCGACGTTGCGGCCACCGCGGCCTTTACCTCTTACCGCCACAGTCGTTTCTCCACCGGACAGCAGCACGCAGGGCGCAGGCAGCGGTGCCCCGTGCAGAGCGCATGAACATGCGATGCCGGCAAATACCTTGGCCACCTCGCGCGCCTCGCCCTCGATGGCATCACCGAGAATGAGCGGCGCGATGCCGGCAGCACGGGCGACCTTTGCGGCGGCTTGGAGAGATTTATGAGGCGCTGCGATCATCGCGTGGCGGACATCCCAAAACCGCGGATCCTTGGACTTCGGTGTCTCGGAGCACGGATCGTCGAGCCACCTACGTACCGATGGTGGTATCTGGATTTTATATTTGGCGATGACAGCCAGCGCCTCGGCCATAGTGGTTGGATCGGGAACAGTTGGTCCCGATGCGATGATGGATGGATCATCGCCCGGCACGTCCGAGATGATCAGCGTGATCATCGGTGCAGGCGCCGCGGCCAAAGCCAGACGCCCGCCCTTCACGGAGGAGAGATGTTTGCGCACACAATTCATCTCGCGGATGTCGGCACCACTCTTGAGAAGCGCCCGGTTCACAGATTGCTTGTCTTCCAGCGAAATCGAGCCGGCTGGAGCTGCGAGAAGCGAGGAGCCGCCACCTGAAATCAGGCAGAGGACGAGGTCGTCGGGGGTTAATCCCCGAACCTTGGCAATGATACGGCGTGCGGCTTCGCGCCCGGCTTCGTCCGGAACGGGATGAGCGGCTTCGACCACCTCGATACGCGAAGTGGCCATTCCGTGTCCGTAACGTGTAACGACAAGCCCCTCAATGGGGCCCGACCAATTTGCCTCCACAGCCGCGGCCATGGAAGCCGCGGCCTTCCCAGCGCCGACCACAATGGTACGACCTTTCGGAGCCGCAGGAAGGCATGGCGGCACACAAAGAGAGGGCCGCGCCACGTCAACTGCCGCGCGAAACATATCCATCAGCAGTGCACGGCGATCGATTCTCATCGGGCTACTCCGTTTCGTGGTATCCCGCGAGACCGCACAACGCCGGTTGATTTGTCTTTCAGTTCGAATTCTGACCGATCTGGAAATTGGCCATCATTTCAAGCGCACGTACCATGCCGGAATGATCCCATTTCGAGCCGCCGTAGGCCGCACAGGAACTGAACAACTCCTGCGCGGTAGCGGTATTGGGCAGAGAAATACCCATTTGCCGCGCGCTCGTGAGCGCCAGATTGAGATCTTTCTGATGGAGTTCGATGCGGAATCCTGGATCGAAGGTGCGCTTGACCATACGGTCGCCGTGCAGCTCCAGGATGCGTGAAGCAGCAAATCCACCCATCAACGCCTCGCGCACCCTGGCGGGATCGGCCCCCGCTCGCGAAGCAAACAACAAAGCTTCAGCCACGGCCTCAATGTTGAGCGCTACGATAATCTGGTTTGCCACCTTGGTCGTCTGACCGTCCCCATTACCGCCAACGAGCGTGATGTTCTTACCCATCAGTTCGAACAGCGGTTTGATCTTGTCGAACGCGGCCTGAGGGCCGCCAACCATGATTGTCAGCGAGGCTGCCTTGGCCCCTACTTCGCCGCCTGACACTGGCGCGTCGAGATAGTCACAACCGAGCTCATTGATCCGCTTGGCGAAAGCTTTCGTGGCGAGCGGCGAGATCGAGCTCATATCAACAACAATCTTGCCTTTGGAAAGCCCCCCGGCGACGCCTCCAGCGCTGAACAAAACATCCTCAACATGGGGAGTATCGGGCACCATGACAATGATGACCTCAGCGTTCTCGGCTACTTCCTCGCCGGATTTGCATACCTTGCCTCCAGCTGATTCCAGTTCAGCCGGAATTGGCGTAACGCTGTGCAAAAAGAGTTCATGACCGCCCTTGATGAGATGACCCGCCATTGGCGTACCCATGATCCCGAGCCCGATGAAGCCAACTTTCATTGCTTATTTCTCCAATACGTAGGACGCGATCAATTGACGACGGCTCCGAACCAACGAAGCCCTTCGGTTGTGGTAGTCTTCGGTTTATACTCAGCACCGATCCAACCCTCGTAACCGAGCCGATCGAGGTGTGCGAACAGAAAGGAATAGTTAATCTCGCCGGTGCCGGGCTCGTGGCGACCTGGGTTGTCAGCAACCTGGATGTGAGCGATATGCGGCAGGAGTCTCTCGATCGTTGCGGCTAGTTCGCCTTCCATGCGCTGCATATGATAAATGTCATATTGGAGCTTGAGATTTCCCGACCTTACCTCATCGAAAATATCAAGCGCCTGCGCCGAGCGATTTAGATAGAAGCCGGGGATATCGTAGGAATTAATCGGCTCGACAATCAGCAAAATTCCTGCGCTCTCTAGTTCCGCTGCCGCGTAGCGCAAGTTCTCGACAAAAGTCCTCCGCAATGTCGCGTGGTCTATGCCTGCGGGTGCGACGCCGGCGAGACAGTTGACCTGCGTGTTACCGAGAGCTTTTGCATATTCGATCGCCTTGGCCACCCCAACGCGAAATTCACCGACGCGGTCAGGATGACACGCAATGCCGCGCTCGCCCTCACTCCAGTTTCCGGCCGGGAGATTGAACAGAATCTGCGCGAGTCCGTGCGCTTTGAGCTCAGCACTGATTTCCTCTTTGGCGAAGTCATAGGGGAACAGATACTCCACCCCCTTGAACCCCGCCTTCGCAGCAGCCGCAAAGCGATCCATGAAGGGCAGTTCAGTAAATAGCATCGATAGATTGGCAGAAATTCTTTGCATATGGAGCGCTCCTAAGCGACCGCTATTAGTCGAGCATCGCCATTGCGGTTGGCGCATCCGCCGCATTCTGCGCGAGATCTTCAAATTCGGTTATGTTGTTGAGTTCCGTACCCATGGCGATGTTAGTTACGCGTTCAAGAATTACCTCGACGACGACTGGCACGCAGTGCTCTTTCATCAAAGCCTGCGCCTCCTTGAATGCCGGCAGAAGTTCCTCTGGTTTTGTCACACGGATTGCCTTGCAGCCAAAGCCCTCCACGACCTGGACGTGGTCAACGCCATAGCCCTTAAGTTTGGGCGCGTTGATGTTGTCGAAGGCGAGCTGGACGCAATAATCCATCTGGTAGCCGCGCTGT
>Ga0214478_100414_pt1 | contig 25283 bp, 18 predicted proteins | sample M1_20Mar14CPVII9_2_FD_178001 | JGI IMG/M metagenome (GOLD analysis project Ga0214478, IMG submission 178001) | Marine eukaryotic communities from Monterey Bay, California, United States - M1_20Mar14CPVII9sort6BwellD7 | ecosystem: Environmental > Aquatic > Marine > Unclassified | place: USA...
CCGTGCCGCTAAACGATCAGGTTGTTGTTGCCGAGCTAAATTCTTCTTTGGACTAGGACTGGGAAGCTTATTCTTCGGAGTTGTAGTAGTAGGAGATGCTACCGTCGACGCTGACGGAGATGGAGCATCATTGCCAGAACGAACTGGCTGCAACATCATAATCTTTTCCTTCTTTGATAACTTTTTCTTTGGTGTGCTGTTAATAGACGATGTACGTATATGATATGTGAGAAGCATTGATAAGTATATAAAAAGAATAGAAATATGAGAAAGTATCTCCCCCCGTCTACTGACACTGACAGTACTTACAGCTTCATGATGCTAGATTCACTTAGTGTATTATAAGCAGTAATACCCAATTGCAATACTTATTCAGGAAGTGTAGTGTAGAGGTATAGACGTCAGAGATTATTACACTATCAATATCGTTTGAGTCGAGGAGTAGTCGGGAAATTTCAATTCTATTGATTTTTTCAAAACCACACTGCAACTCTACCAGCCCATCCATTGCAATATTCATTCAACTCTTCATTTATGCAATATATCAAGTGAGTGCGTGGTTTGCCAGAGGTGAATGACGACGCGACGATATGAGGCATGGCAAGCACAATCGCTTCCCTCTTTTTCAGCGGAAGTACAAGTCAGACTTAAACTGGCGAATAAACAGAAAAGTGAGAGAATGAGAAGTGAGAAGAGAAGGGGATGAGCAGTAGAGTTCATCTCTTGAGTAGAGCTATAATTTGGCAGTAGTCAAATGACAGCAATAAATAATATGTAGTAGGAGAGCATGTAAAAGGTTGCTACGTGCCAAGAGCATCTTCATTTATTAATAGTGGCGTAGTAGATAACGGCAGCATTGCAGTGATATGACAGTAGTTAGCAGACAAAACAAAATGACATCAACAAGATCGACGATGACAACAACTCACTATGACCATCAACAAATGGGTGATATCAACACTGACGAATCATCAGTGGATTCATTAGACTCATTACAAGTTAAGCTTGAGAGTAGGAATAGATGGTGTACTAAATATTCTACGCATATGAAGGCTATCCTTGATATATCGACCGCAACAGACAACATGATGAACAAGATAATTGCATTATGTATAATTGCAATACTGCTATTGCATATTGGTATACGGCTTGGATCAAGTATCATTGTATTCTCATTCGACAGTAATGTCCAGTATGATAGTGGTGGAATATACTTGCGTAGTATCATCAACTCAGACAAAGCATTTGAAGATAAGAATCTCCCAACATGTGCACAAGATGTGATCATAACTCTTCACAAAGAAGAAAAAGAGAGCAGCAAGAAGGAGCATACTTGTCGTGGTATACTCATTAGAGATGATATCATCATTACCAGTAGTGGCTGCTCAGAATACAAGTTTACATTTGATTTCCCAGGCAGTGGAGGAGATAAAGTCGAGGCAGTACCACATCCATCTCTCAACTCGAAAAAAGAAATGAAGAAGTCACATCTTGGCTTCTTGGAAGCGAATCCACCCTATCACTATCAATTCTATGATAAACCAGTTAGACGGAATAGAGTCTTTCTAAGTCGACAATCTGATACAATATCCCATACAGATAAATCTGCAGTAGTTATAGAATGTGATAACGAAGGCCGACCAATCTTACACAACTTTCCAGTGAAGAAGGGGAAGAAGCATGAAATGATACCAATAAATCAACTGGATGGAGTAGTACCAGATGATATTTTATGGGAAGATGTAGATAGAATGAATACTGTGAAATCAACACAGAACAACTCAACTTGGTGGAACAGAAAGATAACATTAGAAGAAGGAGATTTTACATTCGACAGATTTGAAGAGTACCGAGGACTACCCGGTGGTTTGTCAATTCGTGAAAGTGATCTAATGGAGGCAGTCGACCCCAGAGGACATCGTCGTGCTTACTGCTATACTAAAGATTGGCTTAAAGAGCAACTAATGTTCAATGGTACGGACTGTTACGATAGATGGAGAGAGGAAAAGCCCTTTAGTGGACAACACTTCTTTGAGTGGCTCGACTTTGGATCAACATGCTTAGAAGACAAGTCAAAAGAATGGGAAGATCATGAAAAGAAATGGAAGTGCAAGTCATACCCGTTTCTCAATAGAGAACAGAGGTTACAACATGAGGTGTACATTACACCATCAGAAGATAACCAGAAGCTCGTGGCTAGGTTTAAACACAACGACGAGTTTGTACCTGAGAGTGGAGATTATCCTGTTGGGCCACCGCACACATATGTTTGGGGTCTTGATGAAGTATTTCGTATCGCCCCAGCCATGTGTAAATCATACGACAAGAAGTGTGTCAAGGGTAAGAAAGTTATTAAACATATGGTACTCTTCTCTGGCAAGCCTGCCCTGGGAGCGGGCGAGATCTATGTCGGTAAGAATGGAACGATATGGGGAATCAACTTTAAGAGTGGACATTACTTCCCAGATATTAAATCTGTTACAATCATGTATCAATGGGTGAAGGACAACAACTTCAACACCTCGACTTTGAATTGGATTGGACGAAACTACACAGAACCAGAACCGGGGATGTGGTCAGAAGAAGAATGTGGCGAGAGGACTACAATTGAGAGTATAAAAACAGTAGGTTACAATGCACTAGAATGGCCCGACGTGTTTGATAGAGAAACAAAGTGGGATCAATGGGAGGGTATCGAGATTCCAGGTTTCAATGCAACAACATTGGAGAAGACATGTCTTGAAGTTACTAACAGCCCTACATGGATGGTTGGCTTCAATGAAGATGATAAAGTCTGCAACGGGCAAATGATGCCTCGAGCCCAGGCCGAGATATTATGTCCTAAGGAATAAAGCTTATTATCAGTCATAGTATATACAAATCTTACCACTGATACCAGTCGGTACATACATTCCTTTATCTCTTAAGTATTGTTCATTGCACAACAAAGGAGGGGGCAAAGGCAAAAGTGTAGGTATTTCCATCTCTGTATATCAACGACGACCTTTTCCTTGCACGCTTACCAGTTGCAAATAGCTCTTGTAAGTCTTTCAAAAGCATACCATTGTAGCTAAATCCAGAATGGCGCATACCCTTGATATTTGTATCGAGGCCTGTCATGTCAATCACATCAATGTCCAACCAAAGACGGTCGGTTCTTGACTTTCTGAATAGCTGTCTTGCAAACTCATTTTCTCTTCCATTTTCAATGTATTGTTGTTTCATCTCTTCCGGAAAGTATAGATCTTGAATGTTCCTTCCAACTTCTATCATTAATTCACGCTTCCTTTCGAAGTCTGGCTTTAGACTTGGCCTCAAAACCTCAGGCTCTATATAGTCAAAGTAGTACGGTCTAACATTCATCAATGATCCCCACCAGAGAGCTCTGTCGTTGGTATCTCCTACTACAGTGATGGTTGAGCAAACTCGTCGTATAGAAAGGAAGCCGCGATCTACAAACGCCTTTACAGGGAAGCTATTGTTATAAAACAGTAGACAGGGTTAGAAAATGGCACACGAGATTGCACATGATACGGACACAAGATATACACATGTCAAAAACTCACTCTGGATTTAGTAATGTGATGGTTTTGCATATCAACTGATTCTGAAACTGTTGTCGCTTGCCTTCTTTTGGACCTTTTGAGTCATCGAAGTCAGGATCAAGTGTGAATAGCTGCGGAGGACGAAATAGTAAAAAGAAGGGTGTTAGTCATCTGAGTTAATGTCATATACTATCATCAAGACAGCTCTTACCTTTGATACTTCACTACGACTGATAAAGTTTCCTTCTTCATCATACTTGTCTCTGAACACGTGCATAAGGTTCTTAACCCCCATCGAGTGAGTGAGGAAATTGATACGGTTTATACCGCTCTCTTTCAAACCAACAATCATCTTAAGTATGTTTTGTTCATTGATATCTGATGTAGCTTTTTCTGTTGCATAAAAGTAGCCAACATTCTTACTACCTGGCCAAACATAAATCACAGGATAGACACTTCCAGAGAGCTTTGTCATGCTTAGAAACTGCCCTAAATTCTTTAATGCATTTTCCATACTAGGAGCGCGATGAAGACGAGGAGAGGTAAACATAGCATATGTTAGTACATGTGGGTTGCAAGGGCAAGCAAATGAATGCAATGAAGGGACAAATGAAATAGCTAAATCACCAAGACTTCACATTGAACACACATATGTACATGATAAAACAATACAAACTCGGACTTTCCTGCAATTATATCCTGGAAAGAAGACTAAAGCTTCTTTGTGCTTAATAGGAATCCAATTCTGTATGCGTAATGTTGCTGTTTGTTGAGAGTCGCTGTTGATCTGACTCTGTGTTACTCCTCCATTCATTTCCTCGTCATCACTATCTTCATCATCATCATCACTGTCATTTACTTCACATTCAACGATTTTTGATAGAGGTTCAGATGATGCGGCCTTGGGCATGAAAAGAGTCCTCTGTAAAGTTCGAGCACTTGCTTGTGCTGATAGATGTCGCTCGTCTGTAGCTCTGCCCCATTCAACATCTACTCTTATGCTTTTTGTATCAGGAGAGTGATGTCTACCAGTGGGTTCATATACAAAGCCAGGGATGTATATACCTCGAGCATCTGTTCTAATATCTATCTGATTTCCCGTGCACTTATCTTCTTCACATAGTTGAAACAAGTGGCTTAGCATATTTCTGACTGGGTTTGTATGAGCAGTGGGCATTGATTCTACTACGGATGGTCCCTCGATCAATGTTGCCGACGGTAAGTGTTTGTAGAAATTACCCGAAATACTACATTCAACACTTGCAACTCCACATTCAGGTAGGTTATCATTGGTCGGCACTAATTTGTTTTTTGAGAATACATCATCAGTGGCCTTGAAATACCCAATCCTTACTGCTGTCACTGCATCTTCACTTCTCCCTACAGTCCAGGATGAGAAAGGAGCAACTGGATGACCTTGTTTAAAGTAACCCGTTAGCATCTCTCCATCATAGGCGTCATCGATCCATCTTCCCATTCCGTTTGGTAACCCAGTCTCTGAATCAATATTGCCTTTATACTGGCACATATAATTCATCTTACATTTGAAAAGACCTCTCCTAATTGGATTATGAGCTCGATATTTCATCGTCCATGCATCACCCTCAATAGTTGATTCTTCAATGCTCCATAACCATTGGACTCTACCATTTTTGCGTAGCCATTCGGAATGCAATATCTTTGGCATGAAAGTATAATATGACATGAAACCAACAAATACTAGTATTTCTAGTATAATGAGTACTATTACCATTGACCACACTGTTCGCGGATCAGATGTATGCCTGACTTCTTCATAAAAACTTTGCGTAGCCACTCCAAGTAATAGAGGTAGATAAACAACCATCCACCTTAACATCTTGGCATACGGTCCTTTGCCCCAAACGAAGAAGATACACAAAGCAAAGATGACCCAAAGCAAAATCACTACAACTCCAACTGTATCTGGCCAATCACCTTCTTCATTATCCCATCCCAAAATTGTGATGATAATTACTAATATAACAACAAAGATAAACTCCCCGATTAATGTCTTGTTCGATTGTTTACCATGTATTCTTCGTTGACTCTTGCGTATATACATGTTAAGAAAGGTATGTTCTTGTGCAGAACTTAGGTTGTTACCTTGCTCCTTGGTATTATTGATCCTGTATGATACTGTTTTACTTGTTGATTTCTTCTTTCTCTGGCGTAGTGAACTATTGATATCAGATTGAGGCGATTGAGCCAACTCCTTGTCCCCATTATTATCAATATCTGCCATGATGTACGTATCTCAATACGTTCCTAGTAGCGTATGTATAATCTAATGCAGCAATTATGCAAGTAATTAGATGGATATGTATATGCCGTTATAACTACCTATCAACTCGCAATAAAAGGATACCCTTTTGCAAATAATAATAATAGAATCCAAAGCACTCAATCCGTGAGATTGAAAGCCACCACGCTATATTATATTCTACTGCTATGCCTCTTGATACCTCTCTTATTGAATGCAATAGGGGTTGCTATGGGCATGCTAACTACCCATCAATACAAATGTAATCTCAATTTTTCCGTTTGAGCTGCTCGATTCTTAGGATACCGCTTCAATTTTTATGAGAGTGTGAAATAAGAAGCCGTCGTTGCAAGTATTACATAGATATTTCATTGCAATGAATTAATTTACCTAGCAATAATATGAAGACGATAAACAGATCAACCTATATACTATCCATCGCCGCCTTGGCGGTGGTGGTATCGGCGGCACCACAATTGCAAAAAGATTCACGAGCCGCACGCAATAGAGCATCACCATCTCAAAACAACTCACCTGCTGCAACATTACAAAATCCTGGCTATCCTTCTCAACTTACTAATGATCAACAATGTAAGGATGGTAATTGCAGTAATAAAAAGAAGAAGAAGAAGAATAACAATTTAGTAGTTAAGAAGAAGAAACCAACAGTTCAGCAGCAGGCAACACCATCAACACCTAAACAGAAACAGATACCAACTGCAAAGAAATTATCCAACACTGAACAACTAGCCAATACAAAAGCACAACCATACGAAGAACTACACACACACTTACAATCATTTGTTGATCATCCAAGTCAATCAATCTATAAACATATTGAACGTTCATCAATTAACATCCAATATCCAAATGCATTATCAACTACATTAAAATTAATGGGTAATTACACAGATGGTACCAAGGCAGGTACACCTCAATGGGTGGGTGATCTTAATGCTCAATCATACGATACACCAGATTATACCAACCTCGGTTCTGTATTAGATTTATCTACTTCCATTCCAACATTGGGTCAAACAAACGATGGTCCACCACCACCAGGCACATCCAATACCTTACATTGGATAGCATCATTAGTACATCGACGTAAAATGGTATTAACTAATCGTGAATATGATGTATTAGCGAAAGAATGTAGAATTGATTTATTAAATGATGATGATTATTGTTATAATAGAGGTGATTGTTGTTTACGGGGTGTTACCTTGGATAGTTTTGTTAGGTAAGTGTTGTTGTTGTTGTTGTTTTTGGTTATGAGTTGAGTTGATGAAGGTGCACCTTTGAGTTTTATGTTTATGGGTAGTTGGGGGTTTAGTTCTGCATATGTATGCTTTAGGCTTTAACTAACCCCACGTTACCCCCTTCCCCTTTATTCTCATGCAGTGTCCGTGCCACAGATGAACTATCCAAGAAGGAAATGATATTAGCAAAGGAATATAACATTTCCAACATTGGTAAATTCTACACAGTACCAAACATATTAGATATCAAAGAATCATACTTTGAGGGCGAAAAGTTTGATACGATTATTGCCAATGATTTATTATTCGGTGCTAATACCGATGAAGATGTGAACTTTATTGGTATGCATGATATGGATATTCTGTTGGGTAAAGTTGTGCAATTCTTAAAGCCCGGTGGAAAGTTATATTTGGTTGGTAAAGAACCATTGAAGGAACATATTAATGAAGACTTTGAAGAGGAGATTTCATTGATTTATAGGGATACTATGAATGTTTTGGATACTGTCAAGCTGGTACGTTTGTATTGATTTGTGGTGTGTGCATATGTGCACAATTTTATTTTCGGAGAGAATATCTAGCTAACACCACCCTCTCATCTCTCACACACAGTACTACGGGGAGCCTCCAACACGTGATTATACTGCCAAGTGGGCCCACCGTACCGTTGACCGCCTAGGACTTAACATCTACTCGTCAACTGTATATCCCTCGTACAAAACGTATGAAGATATCTTCGGTCTCGTCGAGACAACTAAAGAATGGATTCAAGATATGCCCGCATCAGATGGAATGAAAGGTTCAATGTATGCAATCCTACTAGAGTTGTTGGATAGCGCAGAAGAGTTGAACGGGAACCAAGAATTTGATACTCCCGTCTTCCCCAGTGGTAATGATTATGTTATTGTTGCTCAAATGCCAACGAGTGATGCTGACGCATTATTCCCTACCCATCAAGTGGAAGGGCCATCCAAGTACGTTGAGAGAGAACAATACGACAAGGATTACAGTCCCAAGGTAGAAGAGTTAGCGAAACCCAAGTTAGCTCCGGGTGAAATGAAATTATACGAATGGGCCAACGGAGATGCATATGATGGAGCATCAGCCGTCATCGGTATCCCACCCCAACTAATACCTACATTGACTGATTATGTCAAAGGATTGGGTATTTGGGATATCATGGTTGATACTATTAAAAATGACCCAATGCCTCCTGATAGTGTACGGTTTTATAATGTAACTAGTCCATTGGGAGATGGCGATCGGACATTTACATGGAGTGCTAAACGACCAGATAACTTTTATGGTTCTGATTCTGATATGCATTGGTTTGATGTGGCCGACGAGGCATCACACGAGGATGGACTTCGAGCATTGGCCAAGGGAGGGTTTGATGAGGTCTTAAATGCCATCGGAACTTTCCTCGGTTTGGATAACTTGGTATCGTTTAGTATTGGACTATTGGCTGTAACCAAGAGTGATAAGGGTTACATTCATGTTGACTTTGCAGGGTCGGGTAAGAAGGCGTTTAACTTCTTAATTCCCCTTCAAAGTCCTAGTGATCATCCCGAGCTAACCGTCATCGAAGAAGATGACCTTGGCAACCGCCGTCGTGGTCAAGTCAAATATGCACCTGAGTTTGGGGTATTGAATGGAGATGATGCCATGCATGCTACGAACGAGTGCAACCATCGTACAGTAGACAGTGTCCGTATCACTGTCTCAATCTTCCTTGTTCAAATGGAGGAAGCAAGTCTCGAACAAGTTGCCGAACATGACAAGTACTACTTCCCGTTTGGCAATATGGATTGGATATGGGCTCAACGAGGCCGTCATTGGCAGGCAGGTGACAGTAGTGTGAGCTTGGTCAATGATAAGGGAAGGGTACCGTTCGAGCCAAAAGATGAGATGGAGAATTGTGAAAAACGAGTTGGAGAAAATAAGGAGAAATGCTTCGTGCACGGTAACGAGCGTATGCTCTGTTACAAAACTTGTGGCACTTTTACCCCCGATGACAAGTACAGACTAGGGGAGCAGAGACACAAGGTTGTCGGGTGGTAAAGTTAGTATCTAATCTCAATCAATCATAACTTAAACATGTTTGCTAGATGTAAATGGGCGATAGTATGTAATCGTATCTTAGTGTATCTTATTTCCTTTTTATTAATCAACCCACCTTCACTGTTATGATAAAGAAGGAACTGCCCAACCTCTTAATAGCTCAAACATGGAAGTGATTGGCACAGTGTCCTCATTCAGCCGACTCCAATCAGCGCTCCTTTGACCTGTTTGCTCAAAGTATGCTTCTGACAAGTCTGGGGTTGCTTCTGTAAACTTCTGTGCCAATCTCAAAACTTTGGGAATAAGTTTGTACAATACATTACCAAGACAATTCATATTGAAGAATCCTTCATCAGTAGCAGAGAGAACTGTGAATATCTTCATTTCTCTGTTATGTGATTGTGGATCAAACTTGTTGATGTTTGATATATCTGGATTTAGCCCAACTATGCAGCATGTGTGGTTTGATGCAACACATGTATTCAAACTAGATATGTTGAAGACTGATTCAAGTAATGCTTGCCTCCCACCAGCAGTGATGTTATTATTGTCAATTTTGAGCCTTTTGATATTTGTATTACTCTGCAATGCACGAACCAATAATATTGCATGATTATCGGCCAGAACATTGTCATTCAAGTTCAACACTTTCAGGGGAGGGTTGGCTGTCAGGAAGTTGGCAATGAGAGGTGCACCAATAGCTCCAATACCATTGTTTTTTAAGCGGAGCTTTTCTAATTGATGACTTGCATCAAGTACAATTTGCATCACTTCTGGATTGTTTCCATCAAAAGAATGTTCAAAGAGTGCTTCACGGATGACATTTCCATCTGTGATTGATTCGCAGAAGCGCCTCATATCATCTACGCTATCAATTCGGTTATTAAATAGCCCAACACCTTCTATACATGGGTTGACTTTTAGAATATCTGCCACAAATGAAACCATCTCACTTCCAAAGTCATACCCTCCAAAAGAAAGCTTTTTAACAATGGTGGTGTTCAGAATGGGAGCAAGCATATCAAGAACTTCTCGATCTAATTCAACATTCCACATAAACAATCTTTCAATACCATGATTCTCCCTGTAAGCAAACTTTTGGTACTGCACCAGAGCATCCGCAAACTCTTGCCAATGTGGAAGCAAAATGTCGTCATGCAACAGAAGAATATTGGTATTAGCACTTCCATTTGATATATTCAAATTCTCTATTGGATCTCCTTTTCTTAATAGATCTGTGAACTTTTTCATTTTTGCCAACCATGTATTCATTTTCCTGATATACTCCTCCTCATATCAAAGTCATCTACACCCCCAAATAGAACTTCACCCCAGTAGGAATCTGGTATATCTTCTGCAGTATATGTCCACTCATTGTACTCATTCTTCAATGTTAGATCCTTCACTTTTATCTCTAACTCTTGATTTCTCTTGGTCAATTCAATACATCTTTGCTCAAACTCCACCCTCTTATTATGAACTGTATTAAGTTCGATCCGCATATCACTATTCTGTTGCAGTATATTAGTATAAGCTAAAGCATGGGTATCTGTATCTGTAGATGATTCGGCGGCAGCTGCAGTGGTAGTATCATCATTCCCATCCAACATAATATTGAAGGTCTTTTCCTTGATGAAGAGGAGTTGGTATTTCCACTTCTCTCCTCCGCCGCCGCCAGCGTCGACGATGCACCACCAGCAACTAAACCAGTTTCAATGCTAGTTATTGACGTATCATTAGTACTGTTATCCATTGTCTTTTACTGATAATAGTTGTATTTATACCACACACACACACCAATAGTAGGAAAATAGAGGTTGCCTTTAGTTTATTCCCGATCGATTTTGATTTTTGACTTCAATTACTTTATTTCGTGGAGCTGGCTGCTGCATAAAGCAGTTCTTAAGGTACACCAATATTAATATAGCCATAGGATTCTCAACATTATGAATGGGCTAAAAGATATTTCAATAGTGCTGTCTGAGCTATGTAAACCGGTTGGGGGTGGAGGAATTACTACCGTTTCAATTACTGACTTATCACCTGATACATTCAAGCTCATGTTGTATAATGCATATGGTGGCAAACTGTCTGATGAGGAGTTGAAGGACAATGAAAAGGATATCATTGACGCCTGTGATAAGTACGGGTTTGTGCATTTGAAGCTTGAGGCCGAAGCAATATACGTCAAATCAAGTGAAATTACGATGGATAATATGATTGATAATCTACTCTACGCCGACTCCAAGAACCTGGCTCTACTCAAGGAGACAGTAATGGATTTTATCGTAGAGAACAAGCACAGTATTATTGGCAAGGTATCGTTCGACAACTTCCCCTGTCATCTTGTGACTGATTTGCTGACAGCCGTGTCAAGAGGGGAGCAACCAGATGCTGGAGGAAAGGAAGACGAATGCGTCAAATACAACAAAATGAGGGTAGGGACTTTGAGAAAGATGCTGGAGGAGAAAGGATTGGATGTGGACGGGTCCAGGGAAGCTATGATTGCTCTACTCAAGGAAAATAGTGCATAATGTACAGAAATCAAGTGGGGAAATCAAGTTCCCCTATACCTAGTTTGGGGGCAAGTTTGCTTGTGAAATCGGCTTTATTTAGAGGAGTGATGTGCTATATATACTGGATGTGTGGAACATCCGTTATGTATCAAAGAAATAGATAATGTAGATGAAGAAAATTGCATGTTACTATTGATTATTTAAGCCATCTTGGAAAAGTCTTCATAATCAAGTGTCACGATTCTATCATCCTCTGCCAGTCTCAACTCTGCCCGATATTCCTTCTTATCCAACGTTACTACCCTTGCCTTCTTCCCTCTATACTTTCCATTCACAATGCGTACCTTCTCTCCTAACTCTTTGGGTATAACAGTTTCCAAATCATCTTGATCGATTTGTAATACATCCCCTCCATCTCTGGCCTTACGACTACTTTCCAATACTTCCACTTCAGCTTCATACTTGTCAATAACCTTGTCAACGATTGCCTTTCGTTTATAATATTCTCCGTTGGCAAGTTTTTTGGATATGATACGCACGACGATATCACGATATAGCCAGTAGTCTTTCTTCTTATCAGCATCATTTGATTTGTGCTTTTTGGCCTCCTTCTTTTTTTCATTGCCACTCTCCAGTTGTCTCTTTGGTGCCAGCTTCTTGGCTTGCTTAATATCATCACCTACTTCTTCATCCTCTTCCTCGTCATCTTCTTCCAACAGTGATACGGCAGCCTTCCTTTTCTTCTTCTTCTTTTCTACCTTTACTCCATCATTTCCCAATCCTAACTTTAATTCCATCTTGGCACCATCTTCCCTATTACCAATTTCACTTGCCTCACGATCAACGGCACATCCGGCTCTATCTAACGCTTTAGCAGCTTCCATACGCAACAACTCCCTCTGTTTGGCAGCCATCTTCTCCTCCCGTTGATCAGCCTCTGTCTTCTTTTGTAATGCCTCCTTCCTTGCCAATAATGCCGGATCACGTTCAATATATGTAACATACCACCCCCTTTCCGTCTCCTCTACCAATACTAATCCCTTCTTACCCAAATATTGTACAAAGTCAGTTAATGTTGCCCACTTTGTAGAATTCATGTGTATATGATTCTTATCTTGAATAACCTCTTGGTATACATTATTAGCATTCATACGTTGTGTACCATGACGTCTGCGGAGTGTTTCAAGGTATGCCCCCTCGAATTCACGGGAGAAGGAGTCCATCATCCCCCCTGCATTTTCACGAAAGATTTTCATTTGACGGAGGTGTGAATCTGATGTCATGTGACACTTGAATCCATTCTCATCTGTGTATATAGTTAAATTTGATATTATGATTTGATGTGTAATATTAAAAAGTGAGTTAAATGAACACATCATATGTACAAATTATTAAAGGTTAGATAATGAACACAATGAAAACATATACAAATATAACTCACCTCTACATTGCTTGGCACACATTTGACAATAGAACTTGAGCTTTTGCAAACCCTTTGCCTTCATGCGATTTGCAATATCTTTGGGCGTACCCTTCTCGGCCTTTGGCATGGTGGAAAGTTATATATTGATATATAAGTTTGTAAATTGAATAATAATTGGTGGCGTTGAAAATCGTAGAGAGAGAACTCCTATGCGTGTGCTAGAAGAGATGAAGGGAGCTAAGCTCAATGAAACCTAGCACTAGATTTTCTATTCTATTGCACAAATATACTGCTCAATGGGTTGCAATGTACAAGGCCACTACGCCACCCAACACCATAATTAAGTGAAGTTGACCGTTTGAAACTTTTATCCCTCCGTCATTATATGAACACCAATTGAAAGTTCGTTAAGATGAAGAGTACACGGGCTATTCATATAAATATATAGAACGCCATATTAGTACCAAGTGATTCATATATTTGTAATATGTTAATCGATATCAATCCACTTTCATTAGTTGAAAAAATTGATTCTTTCCTTCGATTGATTCATTTATTCGCCCATTTTACGTGCTGGCAGAAGTATACCTAACCTCTCAATAAATTGTATTAATAGACGACCTATGGATATTAAAGGTGTAGCTGCTACCCCTGTCGCCGCGCTACCATCGTCGGCGGCGTCTAAAGAAGACAGAAGTGAAGTAAAAAATATGATTTCACCAATGAGCACATCTTGTGCACCATCTAATAGGAAGAGACCATTTGATGCCTTGGACGGCAGTGGTAGGAATGATAATACAGCTGCAGCTGCATGCAGTACTGCAGATGCAAACGATTCATCTTCATCTATTGAGGCTTTATTGAAAGATATGCAACATAAAATGAATTGTATGCAAAGCAAATTTGAAGAAAGAATGGATGATATGCAGACTGAAATTGATACAACCAGAGATGAGAATGAAGAGCTAGAGACCAAATGTTATGAACTAGAAAGTAAAGTGGAGGATACATCATCTTTAAAAGATGAACAGAATGAAGGATCATATGATAATAATGAAAGGATGTATGATATTCAGACTGAAATTGATACATTACGAGATGAAAATAATGAATTGAAGACAAAGTATAATGAATTAGAAATTAAAGTGAAGGATTTAACATTGAAAAATGAATATAATGAGTGGTCGTATATGGCTGAAGATATACCCGCTTCATATTGGTTATCACGTGGCTTTAATGATGAATATGCCGAACGTATGGGAACATTTCTGGGTAGGATGAGGAAGTACTCACATCAGCTGAGGCGAGGTGATATTGAATCACCTAAAAAGATTGAATTAATATTTACAAATGATCATTTATTACATGACGACATACTACTACCCCATTGGAAAGAGTTTGTAAATGCATTAAATCAATACCAAAAGTTTGATCATCGCAAGGATTATGGAATTAACGGATTTCGAATTAGTAATGTTCAGCTTCAACAAGAGGTTCTTGACATGCTTGCCCCAGCTCTTCAAACACTAGACATTAAGTTTTTGGGATTGGATGGAAATATTGGAAGTGATGTCTTGTCATTTGCGGAGAGAATAATAGACTACAACACCTATATACAAGGCATTTGTTGGAATAACCAAATTGAGAGTGTTGATGATATGCGGCGTTTCTGTAACTCATTCAAGAACAGTGCTAGTTCATCTTTTAACAGTCTCAGCGTAATCAATTCCTTTGATGGCAACAATTTGCAAATGTTGCAGATCATACTTGATGCAAGCAATCAGTTAGAAAGTCTCCTTCTGACTAATAGCAATGGTATTGGAACTGCTAGTGTATCTCTCATCGCTAACTTCTTAGCAGCAAACCCACCGTTGAAAGTTTTACATCTAAGGAACAATGATTTGAATGATGACGATGCTACACTACTAGCCAATGTGTTGCAAAGTAATACAAATCTTCAGCGGATGGATTTAGAAGACAACAATGGTATCACCGCAATTGGGAGGAAAGCTTTACTTGAATCAGTCTTCAATGTATCAAGTTTGAATTCATGCATAGCTGCATCAAACCATACATGTCGATTGGATGGTCTTAACCCGGAAATACCACCAGATATCAACCATTATTCTCATCCATCAGAAAATAGGGAAAATAAGATATTCACTATACTCTCAGCGACCGATGAAGGCTTCTTCAATATGAATTGTCTTGGTGATTTATCATACAAACTTATCCCTGATGTTTTAAGCCTTTCACAGGAGTTTACTGCGAGGACTCCTGGATTATCAGAAGCATACTTTGAGCAAACAGGTCAAAGAAGTGCTGATTGGAGTCAGCTGAATGAGGATACCGTGCCAATCACTTCCATGTTTGAGCTATTAAGAGGTTGGGCAGTTCCTTCTTTGTCAGATTGATACCCGGGTGAGAGGAAACAGAAAAGAAGAAGTTGATATTATCTAAACAAGGTTCTAAGTTACACAGTACACCTACACAAATCTATCTCATCACTACAAGAATACATTAGACAATATTAGCCGAAGGGGGTAACATATAGGGTGTATCAGGAGACAGGCCAGTTTCACTGCAACATTTTGCTTCATAAGTATCATACTCAGTAGTATGTCTGGCCATCTGAGCGATTGTACAACAACCACACCAATATGCACAGCAACAATCTTCACAGCCATGGCATTGAGTTTCTCGAATATCATATCTATCACGAATACGCTTCCTCGTTTTTGCAGTTAGACAGATAAAAAAGACGACAATTAAGAATCCCAGAGCATAGACGAAGTTATAAAAAGGACCGGTAGATGATGAAGAATCAACTAGATAATCATAAGCAGAAGAAGATGATGATGATGCTTCTGATTGTTGAGAGAAAAATACGTAATATACCCAAATCATTCTTCCAATAAAAAAGGCTTGGCAGAAGACTAGAACACGGAAAGGACGCAACGGCATTAAGAAGGGTGTTCCTTCATCACCACACCAATTCAAGTTCATTCTTTCCATTACTTGACTGAGGGCCACTAGCCTGCAACAACATGCATTCCATAACATTGGATGGCAAACACCATGCTTGAAACAGTCACACAAGTCATCACGCCAACGACCGATAGGAGCACTGTTATTGGTTCCTCCTTCGGTATACGAAGATGTAGTAATATCAAACGGTACCGTAAAGATCTGCCCCTCCTTTACACCACCCTCGGGAACTTGTACTTGAAAAGTTTTGCCATTTGCTTCTGCTTCAAAACTATACATATCCTTCTGGTAATGTAGCTGGACTAACCACCTCGAGATAGGGAGTAGCCGATGGAGACGAAGAGGCATGTGGTACAACTACTGAAGAAACTATAACTAAGTATTATGATACTGATAATTCCTTGCAATCTAACTTAGACTTGATGTTGTTCTTACCTCTCCTCTGTCGTGCACTTCCCAAGACTTCAGATTGTGGCTCTTCCCTGTGCACTTTTTGTCTTCTATGCGTTATTTTGGTCTTGGAGGTAAAAGGATACTAAAAAGATCATCGGTATCCTCACTTGAAAATTCTGCAACAGTGATTTTGTGATTGTGATGTCAATTAGAGTAGGTAACGCTAATTCAATCCTCCTCAATAAAAGAAACCATGGCGTCATCATCATCTACTCCTAATAGTCATCCCAAACAATTAGTGAAATTCCTACCGTTCAAATCGACAGTTGAACCATCATTTTGGCTATCTCATAACTCACATAAATTGAATGTTCTGCGTTTAAGTGAAGATGGTGTTGTATTACGTGGTTACTTTACCCCTACCTCTCATAGCAGTGGCAGAGGAAGGGATGGCAGTGGTGTAGGTACTGTATGTGGTATGAGATATGATTCCTCTTCTTCAATCAATACCCCTACTACAGATACATTAGTAATCGATAATGATGACACATCACATGATTCTGATGAAGTCGTACGACGAAATGAAGTTATCAAATCAACAGGTAACATCTATTCATTAAATACATTAGAATCATTCAAGGTATTGAATAAGAATACATTTCTAAATGAGAAATGTTTGCCTGATTTATTGAAATGTTGTGGTATCCTACCATCCTCAACTACTGACGATGAGCAAACTGATAACGAAGAAGAGAATATTATGAATCCAAATATATCATTATTATCAACAGTCTGTATTACATATTGTAATTTAAAAACTAATAGTATTGTCTATTGGTTTGGTTATCCTGCATTAGTTCCCAAGAGTGGTTGTGGTATTGCTTACTCTAATTCTACATCATCAACTTCGAAATGTCAAGAGACTATTGTGAATGCATGGGGTACCAAAGTTTGTACAAGATTATCAAATGCATTTCATCAATTCCGTGTAGAACATGAAGAAGCATGCATGAAAAACAATACTTCAGAGGTAGTATGGTGTCCACCCTTTTTTATGGTATTGAAGTCAAACAACAACAATATGAAATGTCTATCATTAAATAAGTCAATATATAATAACTTGACAAAAGAGGAACAAGATAGTATTATCTTTGCATTTGTTGATCCCAATTCTACATCTACTTCTTCAATCAATAATGATAATGAACAGGCAGTGGGGTGGACACTACGAAATCTAATTGCCTACCTATCATTGCAACTTGGATTAGGTGGATGTAATCGAACATTCCTATCGTATCGTTGTTCTATCTTGAGACGTATTACTTTACCATCTGACGAGGAGAAGGAAAGGGTTGACACAAGTAGTAGTGAGGAAGAGGAGGTATTGGTAAAGATGCAAGAATCATTTGAAAATGTAGGTCTTGAAGAAGAGGAGGAAGAAGGTAATAATGCATCAGGCGTTGGAAGTAGTTTATTATTGGATATTGCTATACCACTTGCTGCCGATTATCAATGGCCTACCACATCTACCACCACAAATCAATCATCAATATATCGATGTGTAGGATGGGAAAATAACAAGAATAACAAACCTGGGCCCCGTTCTATTGATTTACGACCTTTAGTTTCTCCAGCACATTTAGCACGACAAGCAAATGATTTGAACTTACGGTTAATGAAATGGCGTGCATTACCATCATTAGATGTTGATAAGTTATCACAAATGAAGGTATTGTTATTAGGAGCCGGTACACTAGGATGTGGCGTAGCACGGACACTATTGGGTTGGGGTGTACGGAAGATAACATTTGTTGATTCAGGACGTGTATCCTATAGTAATCCTGTCCGACAGAGTTTATTTGGTGTTGAGGATTGTATAGATGGAGGTAAATACAAGGCTGTTGCAGCTGCTGAAAGTTTAGTAACAGTCGCTGGGCCTGATGTGAAGAGTGAGGGCGTGGTATTGACGATTCCCATGCCAGGCCATGCGTTTGGTAGTAAGCGTAGTAAGGATGGTGGTTTGGCTGAGACTGAGGCTGTACGAAAAGATGTTGAAAAGCTACATAGTCTGATTGATGAGAATGATGTGGTATTCCTACTAACTGATACAAGAGAAAGTCGATGGCTACCCACGGTGATGGCATTGGCAACTGAAACACCCATGATCAATGCAGCGTTGGGTTTAGATAGTTGGCTAGTTATGCGTCATGGTCCTCCTTCCTCTTGCCTTTCATCAATATCAGATACCAATAACTGTCAAAGATTGGGATGCTACTTTTGCAGTGATGTCGTGGCTCCCGAGAACTCCACTCGTGATAGAACTCTTGATCAACAATGTACAGTAACAAGGCCTGGACTTGCACCCATTGCTGCTAGTATGGCAACTGAACTCATGGTGGCCATGTTTCATCATCCACTGGGACATTGTGCACCTGCACCAGAACAAAGGAGAAATAATAGTGGAGCTTATGCCCCGGTAGATGATGGCAAAGACGCTTCGTCATCAGCACTAGGTAAATTACCACATCAGATTCGTGGTACGGTTGTTACCTATACTATGATGACACCTACCATTCCCGCATTTCCATCATGCACTGCATGTTCTAATTGTGTTGTAAAGGAGTATCAAAAGGAGAGGTTTGAGTTTGTAAAAGCTGTGTGTTGTGATGAGGATGGATCGTATTTAGAAAGAGTATCTGGTTTGGCCAAGTTTCGAGAAGAGGCAGCTAAGATGATGGAGGAGTGCCTAGATGATTGGGATGATGATGACGATATGTAGTGACTATTGTAAACTCTTAACATATTACAGTATCTAGATTCAATAATTCAGATGTGAGAATCCCAACAACATCGTCTACTCGACTTTATTGGTATCCTCCTCCAACAAGAGTCATCCTCCTCAGCTTGGAATCTTCCAGTTGATCATTCAGACTAATTACATTGCTTGCTTCCTTCTCCTTCCTAATGACAAAACTCAACCGTGATGATTCAGATCTCGTAGACTCTTCTTTGTCACACTCGTTGATAAGCCTAGAGCTTCCATCTTTAGTGCTGATTGCTGAATGAAATCTCAAGACAGAATGGCTTGACGGCTTGGTATCATAGGATTCACCTACTGCACTCTCATTTCTCATCCAGTGAAGTGATGCGCTGCTATCTGCTGCTTCCTCTCCTATGGTCCTCTTTCTAGTGCCTACCTGAAGTAAAATCGATTCGATCAAACATGATACCGTCAATAATTGCCCCCTTTGTTGACGTTTACTCCAGTTGGTATTGCCGGTAGTTTCATAATACACTATGAATCATCAAGTAGCACACAGACACACATCATGTGCACAACATACATAGATTACCTATGAATAATAATCAAGTAGCCAGCACATCAACATCATGTGCACCACCATATAATCTTTCTCGTCGAGCCGAAAAGAAGGCAAAGAAGAAGGCAATTAAGGCAGAGAAGAAACGTCAAATGTTGGAGGAATATATGCTCAATAATGTCATAAACGAAAATACAATCACTGCTGAAAGGCAAAGAAGTACAACAACATTAGCATATGTGGGAGGAAAGGCGTGTCGAGCTAGATTAGCACGAGAAGATAATGATAAGAATGTTGCAACATTCCATCTTGGATTATCAAACAACTCGAATGATTATGAGCACTCACAACATCGGGCTCAAGGTGCTGCTCCGATACTATCTGAAATACAACCTGAGCATGTAGATGTTGTTAAATATCTCGAAGAGAAAGAGCAAGAATTACGTATAGATGCTAGAGGTATGCATATGAAGGATAGAATGGTTGTAAAAGTTGACAACCATGGGAGTATGGAAACATTCAAGCAACAAGCAGATGATGATGGAGATGAACATGATGAAAAGCATATATTGGATTTTTCAAAAGCACGAGCAAGGGGAGTAGTATCGTTGGCATTAGTTGATACACTGACATCCACCGCTTCACTATCAACAACAATTCTACATCTCAATCTATCACGCAACGAGTTATGGGATATAAGAGCCGAAGCATTTGCACCCCTTTCATCAACATTAATCACTTTAGATATCTCAAGAAATTGGTTTGAAGCTCTACCAGAGGCAATAGGATCATTGCATCATTTGAAAGAACTTCGAGCTACACATAATTTACTGAAACCGAATGCTACCAATTCACTCAGACTAGACACACTTGCAAACATGAAACAGCTTGAAATGATCGATATCAGATTCAATCAAAAGTGTGGAAATCAATCTCTCTTGGAGTTGATGCAATCTACACTAAATGACAGAGTAATAGTGAAGATGACGGTGACATATCCACCGCCTCTCAACACTTCTAACACATATGAGTCAATAGATAGAGTCGGTGCAACTCCTGCCGTTAGAGATGCAACTCTTCTACGAAGTCAGTTAGAACCGTGGTCTACAATGGCACTAAGGCGACGATTGGTTTCAGATTTTGGACAAGAGTTCACACCAGCAGGTAGAAGTTGGGCTGATGAAGATATAACACGAGGTCAAGTTATGAATCGATTGCTGGCATGTTATCAAGAAGAAGCAAAAGATGAACAAAATCAGCCAAATTGTGATAGAGATGAGAATGGTAGACTCATTGTACATGTGTCAGGTGAAAAGCTAGATGAAATAATATGCGACAAATTACTTCATACATTGAAGGAGGTGTGGGCCTCATCATCAACAACATGCAATAGAGAAAGGCCAGGTATATGTGCCGATAATTACATGATATTGTCCAGTCCATCAATATTTGACCCCACGAGTCAAAAGGCTGCAAAGGCGGCTGGCAAACTGAAAAGGCATCAAGCTTTATGGGACATTGCTTTTGAAGCATTGTATTCAGTTGATCCACTCTTTGCTTCTCAATATACTGCTATTGCAGTTACACACAACTTTATTGGATCTCCTCATATTGACAAACAAAATTGTGGACCTTTTTATGGATTGAGCCTAGGAAATTTTGCGAAGGGTGGTAATATTATGGTAGAATGCTCTGCTCGTGTGGTGGCTTCTGTGAATACTAAAAACTCTTTGGCTCAGGTCGATGGTAGATTTCCGCACTGGGTATCGCCCTACAATCATACAACAGAAGAAAGATACTCCCTCATATATTACAGAACTGAGGGACATATTGATCAAATTGGACCAGCTGTGTTTAAGATCCCTACTACTTTAAAAAAGAATGTTGAAGTTGAGGCATAGGGTACTGTCAAGAGAAGGTAGCAAGGGATTTTATATGCCTCAAGTCTCGTGAATAGCTTAATACTTCCTCTCATATAGAATCCTACTGTTTTATTCCTCTATCACCTTTGGATTGTATTATTAGTGCTTCACCCCCTAGCTCAGTGCCTCAGAGCATCCACTAAAGCGGCACATGTTGACTTCCAATCCCCTCATTCATTCATAATATGACTTGGTATCCTAGGATACCCTATTGCAAAACTCACAAAAATTTGATGGTGCACCTTCACTCTCAACTTAAACAATAGTTACTAAACCAAATATATTGCAGCAAACAGATTAAACTAATAATATGATTCTAGAACGTGATCAATGGCATTTAGGCTACGCTTCACTCCTACGAGAATGCCGCGGCAGTTCATCCAGTACATTAACCAATGACAATAATTTTGACGGTGCACCTCAAAATTTAAATTTAGAGGGTATACCATCCCAAACTGTCGGTAGGGCATTACTACTAGTCCATCCAGATACGGACGCTATGGCCACGGCACGGATATTAACTTATATGTTAAGGGCTGACGGAGTGCCATATCAAATGCGTCCATGTTTAGGATGGGAACGATTGAAACATGTATTATGTAAAGTTGGTGTATTACCACCCACTACTAATGAAGATGGTACATCTGATAACGAAAATGAAAATGACGAAGAGGGGATTATGAACTATATCGAAAATGAAACAGATATCCGCGCGGTAGTATTAATGAATATGGGTGCCAATCGTAATTTATCCAAATTATTTAGACATACCCAAAGTCAACAAGAAGGTACAACACAAGATTCATTAGGCATGTCTGGTCCACTAAACAATAACAGTGGAAGGAATATTAAATGTTATGTATTCGATTGTCATCGTCCATATCATTTAGCAAATGTACATGCCGGTAAGAATGTGGTATTATTTAATGATAGACCATTTGATGATGAAGAATTAGTTAGTGATGGTGATAATTTAAGTGGTGATGAAAGTTCAAGTTCGGATGAGAGTGATGATGATGATGATGATGATAGTGATGATGGTGAGGGTGAGGGTGGAGGTAGAAAGAGAGGGGGTGATGATAGTGAAGGTGAACAAGAGTTTGAATTGGAGGATGAAAAGTCTTTGGGTGATAAATCTGAGGATGGTGCAAGTGATTCGGATGATGAGGGTCAGGGAAGGGAATCTAAGAGACAAAGAAGGGATGATGGAAGTGTAGACCCTGCAGATGATCCTGCCCAAGATCCTGAACAGCGCAGTTCTTCACCTTCTGGAGCTGCCGGCGGCGGTGGTGGTAGACGAGATGATTTACAAGACAGTGAAGATGAAGGAGATGATGATTATGGTGCATCCAAGAAGGATGGAGGACGTACTAATGTCCTTGATACCACGGCAGTTACTGCCGATATGACAATGTTGGATGAAACATTTGATACATCTGTACTTGATCAATCCCAAGTTGACGGACAGCAGCAGGATCAGTCGAATGTTGTGTCTTTTCGTGAATTACATCGTCAACGACGTAATCGAATTCGATTACATTATTCAGCAGGGTCATACCATGCCAGTCCCTCGGCATGGACGGTATACACTTTGTGTCGTCAATTACGTTTCGGTGATACTCCTGACTTGCTTTGGTTGGCATGTGTTGGTGTTACTGATGCCTACTTACATGGACGTCTTGATGTGGCTGGATATGGTGCATTAACATTGGATTTGAAACGTCACGTTGGACGGTTATTCCCCAATGAATTAGTTGATCGGGTAGGCAGAGCTGTTTATGCCGAGGAATTGGAGGCTGATTCAAGTACCTCTAGTGAATTAGGTGGAAGGGCATGGACACAAATTGGATTATCCGAGAATGGACGTATTTTATCTCAACAGGAGTACAAGTTTATGTTATTGCGTCATACGTCACTTTGGGATTCATTATTACATTCAAACTTTGTGGCTAGTAAGTTACAGGTGTGGAAGAATAGTGGCCGGCAGCGTTTGATGGAGATGCTGGCGAAGATGGGCTTTCCTTTGGATCAATGTCGTCAACCCTGGGCATTTGTTGGTCCTGGTATGAGGAGGAGGTTGAATGAAAAGATGGCAGATGTCAGTGAGGTGAGAAGATTTATGTGTGTCCATGTTTGACTATGCCTAATTTCATTCATCACTGACCCCTTCTACTATATTCAAACGACTCATGGTAGGATTATGAACTTGGAAATGTGTCATACACTGGATTTGTTCGTGTTACTGGCTACCAATCTCTTCTATCGGCTAGTGATATGTCATATGCCGTAACAGCGTTGCTTGAATGTTCAGCGGCAGCCATTGATGGAAGTGCAACGAAGGAAGATGCGAATAATGACTTGCTCACTGAAGAAGATCGCGAGGATCGTGAAATGGTCGAGGCATTCAATGTGGCATTTGATGCACTCAACTCTAACGGATCTACCACATCTGCTACTGGAACTTTGACATCCATGGAAGGCGGCGTTGAAGGAGGAGATCTTTCTAACCTCGTCAATGGTGGTAACATGACAGGTACAACAGGCTTGGGTGCTGGTATTCGTCTTGCCATGACTCTTCAGCGTAACATTATGTCCACGGCCAGGAGTCTCGTGGACAGGAATGCTATTGTTCGATTAAGTCACTTCCGTTATGCCTACCTCCATTGTTCAAGCAATGGTGGATCAAGCAGTGGACCAGGAGCAAAACTAGTTACTCCAGATGCCAGCAAAACTACAGAACAAGCTCGTCGTAACAACCAATTCCATGTCTTTGCCAAACCTCTCGTGTTGACTAAGTTGGCTCACTTCCTCATGGATATGCACCGTGAGAATGGCAAGTGGACAGGATCAAAGTCTCGTCCATTGGTATTACTAGCCGAGAAGCCACGATCCAATTCATACATGGTTATCGGGTATGAGTATCCAGAAGAGTCGGGCGATGTCGTTAAGAATAAGTTTGGTCAGAACTTTGAAATGGCTGCTAAGAGTATGAAGGGTTTGTTTTGGTTCGATAGCTTTGATTCAAATGTTATTGAGGTGGCAGCAAGAGATGTGCAAAAGTTTCTCGAGCAGCTACATTACATGATGGAGCAGGTTTAAGTTTGCTATGGGAAAAATGGGGTCAATGAGGACAAGAATACATCGAGAGAGAGAGAGAGAGATAAAGTTTAAGATTTGTGTTTGTAGACTTAAAGGAATATGAGACGTTCTTTACAGTACATGTTTTTCTTTTTATTATTATCAACTATTATTAGATCTTGTGTTACATCACGAAATATAGATAAGGTTGATCTGATCAACCAATATCATAGCCTAAGTCTAGTAGCATCTAGACAAATCACTATATACAGCACATTGAAACTGCTTACAGACTAACAGCAAACATCGACATGGGTGACCGTCTTCTTGTCTTGGACTTGGTTGCCTTGGGTGAAGCTGGAAAAGAAGGAACAAGGATTGAATCTCTTCTATCTCTTTCTTCATGGAATACAACCTCTACACTCGTATCGTCCATCCTATCATCCTCAACTACAGTGTGCTTGAGGATCCAAGGATGATTCAAAGCTTCTTCT
>Ga0214478_100415_pt1 | contig 25214 bp, 14 predicted proteins | sample M1_20Mar14CPVII9_2_FD_178001 | JGI IMG/M metagenome (GOLD analysis project Ga0214478, IMG submission 178001) | Marine eukaryotic communities from Monterey Bay, California, United States - M1_20Mar14CPVII9sort6BwellD7 | ecosystem: Environmental > Aquatic > Marine > Unclassified | place: USA...
ATTGTAGTATGTTATCTTTGTTGTTATACCAGTATTGCTTCGTGTAGAGTTGTTACTATAGCACTACAAATTTTCGAAAAATGAGAGAGGTAGCGCATGTCATCGATGCAGCTCTATCTCGAGCATGCGAGGTATATAAACACCATCCGGCGCTTCAGTTATACATAATCGTTGATGGGTATCGCATAGATATATATCAGATACCTCATACGCTACACAAATGGAGCCGGCCGCTTGGTGCATCATCATCTATCATTTTCTTGATGGGCGGATAGAAGTATACATTTCTTAGCAGCAATAGTAGTGACAGTATTGATAATTGCAAATATTATAGAAGAGTAGGTCCGCATTATGATACTGTATTGATATAATACCGATCATTGGCAGTCATTGAGTAAGCATCGATAAGATAGGGGGATGTGCGTCATGGTGAAAACAATCTTGTGAAAAAAAAAGTGATGGAGATGAGAGCAGAAGTTGCTTTTGAGATCAGAAAGGTTAGTACCTAACAATATTAGTTACGTTACCTTGGCACAGCACAGATAGGATACCGCCCAGAAAGTGATGAAACGATACCTAGACTTCTGAGACATCATCAAAAACCCTCAATACAACAATCATCAATACCAATATAATAAGACGACCCTTAAAATCATCACTCAATACTCATTTGCATTGCAGTACTAATCGGTGGTGTGTCTTCAGAAGCCGTCATAGTATTCGGCGGAAGCGGTGCGGTGGGCTCCGAGGTATTGAAATCCGCACTCAGAGATGATTTCTTTGATAAGGTAATTGTTATCGGGAGACAAAGTAGCTTCAAAAAGATTGATAACATCATTTCTTCTGTTGGTAAAGAAGCTAAGGGAGAAGTCATAAAGGTTAAAGTTGCACGTGTCGAAAATATATCTACTGATACGAGTATCGAACGGGCTGACACATGTTTAATTGCTCTTGGTGTTAGCGCTCCCCATCATGATAATTTACAGAATTGGCACTCAGTAGAGGTTGACTTGATTCACACAATTGCAAAGTTTTGCAATAAGATTCAAGCTAGATCGATTTCTCTCCTCTCTGCTGTTGATGTTGAGTATGAATCGGCAGTACCTTTCACAGAGGAAGAGATTACATCATACGGGGATGGATAAATATGATTCTACTGTACAATCGTGTGAAGGGATTAGAAGAGAAAGCTATCATTGAAGGTGCTAGTAAGTAATATGTTCGTCTATTTCAACCAAATACAATTGTCACGGAGCAACCTAGATATGGATGGTTTGATACGATTCTGTTTCGACTCCACGGGATATTAGATCGATATCTTCCTGAGAGGTACCATTCAGTAGATGTTAAGTTGCTGGGAAGAGCAATGGTTGAGGATGCGAGGATGAAGTTGATGGAGAAAGAAGATATAACATCATCTCAAGATGTTAGCCAGCTAACGTACAAAGATTATGTAAGTGTTACAGGCAAAACAAACCAGGAAAGTCGTCTAGGAGATGAACTTTAATCATTTGTATTTCTATGCACATTGTGAAGTACTTTGTGGCCATATTACTTGCCATTATACATACAACTTAGATTATTAACCCAATCAGAGACATTTAAGTTTAAGATCATAACTTTCTATATCTTCCTTCATGATATTGCGCTCAAAACTCATCTATTATTGCAGGAACTGCCAATGAAAGCGATGACGTATATGCAAAGGATTGAAAAGAGGAGTCTGTATTATGACATTGTACAGTAATGGGTGGTGATAAATCCATTCGAGAGTCTGAACTTGAATTATCACTCGTTGGGAGGTATTCAAGGTACAATTGAGGAAAGTTGCGCAGGATACCTGACTGAGTTGGTATACCTCTAAAATGAAGTAAAAGAGACTCTGATCCTGATGATGGCTTGATAAGACCTTGTACCTTTCCACTGACGATCCAATCACAATCATCTGAGACTATAGTGTACAGAATCGGACAGTCATGGGCAGAAGATACCGAAGCAGCATTCCCCTTTGCCATTCTTTTTCGTTGTTTTGGTGTAATTAATGATTGTAAATTCAGGTCGTATACAAATGGAACAGGAAGGCCAACGGCACCTTCATTTACAGTGCATGAAAGCTCTGCAGTTGCAGTATATACTTCTGCATAGTTGTCTTCTTTCCGTAGCTTCTTGTAAATGTCTTCTAATGAAACTGGTAACACTTGTAGAAATGTCTTGCCGTATTCATCTTGAAGAACCACCCTCAATAGTGGCCTCTCGCACTTATTATGATCTTCTGACGACTCACTGCGGATGCACTTGAACCCAAATAGTAGCATTTCTCCTTCTGGAATTGCATGTTTAAACATGCCTTTGTTAAGATCTCCATTCTCCTCGTCAACAATAAGAGGTGCGGGTACATCCAGATGCCATTCTTTAATGTAGAAAGGAACTGGTGAGTTACACTGCAATGCAATATTAACCATCACATGATCATCACCAAGGAGGAATGCCTCAGCGTCATCAACTGCAAGAGCTGGTCGATCAAGAGTGGTAACCATCGCTTCCAGTAGAGTTTTCATTGGATCCGATTCTGGTTCTTCGCCCTTCTCCATAACACTTGCATATGACTCTTGACGATACCTCGTCTCAACCTTTGCCCACATTGTTTGGATAAGGTCGGTGTTATCACCGAGTTTGATAGTTGAACTCTTTACCAAAGTTGTAATAACAATCTTTTTACCTGGTCCGATTGACTCAAGAGGGATGATACATTCGTCACTCCATTCTTCATCTAGTTTGGATGGATCCGTCTTGGGAGGCACAACTAAGAGTCCTTCTGAACAAATAAGTCGTACTTGACCTTCCGTAATAAAATCTGACCCTGAGTGAAATACCAATCGAACATTTTGAACATGACCAGGGATTAGAAATAGCGGATTAAGTTCAATCGTTTGGGTTGGTTCACTAGGTTGGATGTCAAGTCCGATCATTGGCTTTCGCAGTAATGCACTATCATAAAAGAATGATGCTTCTTTCCATTGTATTTCGACTGTGGCCAAGACATACGAATTGGAGGTCATCGGTTGCCACGAAAAGGAGAATTCATTTTTACCAGGCATGATGTCAACCGTCGGGGTATCAATGGCGAGTATTCGAAATGCATCGTCTTCGGAAACGATACCATTTCGACGGTAGACAAATTCATATTGTTCAAGAGTGATAAGGTAGAGCCGAATTCCATTAACAGCAATAGGTCGAGGCAAATGGCTGTGTATACTCAGCGAGAACTTCAACTCATTACCCACGAAACAAAGGTTCTTGGTGAGCTTTCTTCTTAAGAACGGTAAAGGTTGAGTTGACTTGCCAGCGCATTCCGACTCGATTGATAACTCAGTTTCGAGAAACGGAAAAGCTCCCCACCTTGGTTCAGCTACAGCTGCATCTGTTATAATTGCCTCCAAGTCCTGTTGAAATAATGATGCAGTCTTCTTCGGGGCGACACTTGACAACTTGGGATTGAAGCTTTGGGTAAGTGTTTCGAGATAGGCAAGTACATCTCCCGACATTCGTTGGCAGCATGCTAATCGAAAGATACGCCAGTAATGCGCTCGTGTCCATTGATCTCGAGCACATGCCCCAACATTACTAGAGAGGACATGAGACGCTTGAGTGTATTCTCCCCGGGCTATCAAAACCTCGGCACGATGATCTTCGAGACGAGAGGCAAATCGGAACCGACCTGCCAACCGATTTAAGGTAACGGCGGCTTCTGCCAACTCAAGGTAGGTTTCTTCATAAATTGCAGCGTTTTCCATAGCACTGTGAATCCACGGTGAAATGCCGTGTATCGGAAGGATGGATGGCCAGGTTTCATTCTCCTCGTTGTCGCCCTTCCTCAAATGTCTAGTCTTGATTCCATCACGGACTTTTTGCAACTTTCGCCATGGCTCCCAAGGTTTCAATGTATCCACTGGACGTTCGGATGTTGCCCTTCGGATTGGGTTGACTCTACTCTTTCGTCCTTTTGCTGACTCTATAGTATTCTCTTCTTCGTTGGCACCTAATGCCAAATCAGCCAGACGCATCAACCGAAGTATAGCAAACTCTAGCAGTTCAGCAAGACATCGTGACGCCTGCACTTCTTCAATAGACGATTCAATGGAAGAGTTATCGTGTAGCTTTCCTGCCGTCCTAGTTGGACTGCCATTTCTTGAAGAAGATAATGATTCCATACTATCAAATGTAAAGTAATGTCCAGAAGCAACCTTGATATCCCAACAAGATGCAAGAGCCCAAGCCTCAACCTCAGCTTCCTTCCACAACCGTTCTCTTCGTAACTTATTCTGTCGACCTACTATTCCTTCTTCGCCATCCTTCTTCTTCATACTATCAACTAATGCAACATCTTCAATCTCTTCCTTATATCGTTTGTTATATTCGGAACTAACATTTAATAATCTATTGTGATAATTCTGTTGTATAAAGTTTTTGGATAGAGTGAGTACATCCACAGCGGCACTACTGCTACTACCTCCTCCACTACTACTATTGCCAATGTCACTACCACCCATTTGAAATAACAATCGAACTTCCCGTGCATACATGTATTGTGGTAGATATTGCGAGACGCCCTGTAAATCTTTACCCGATACTTGTATATATTGACGAAAGTTGGTTGAATCTCCTGCCATTGCAAGGTCTGCTGGAGAGGATGACGATGATGCTATACCATCTTGTTCATCTTTATCATTCTCTTCCCCATCACTTGCCTCGGTATTCAATGACTTTCTCCTCCAACCATCCTCAGGTAAAAAGGCATATAACTCCTCATACTGTAACTTCGCCTCCTCATACAACTGCATCTGCTCATATGTAAATGCCAATGATTCCTTTACTAAAAAGAAATGACTTAAATCAAACAACTTACTACTATCGGCGGTGGCGTTAATTCGTTTACTATCCAACCGTCGTAACTCTTCCGAGTAACGACATACACGATCATGAAACCCATCGACTATTGCATTGCCTAGGTTATGCAAGAATGCTTTCCATTCTTGGTTTTGTATTGTATTACCTCCTACTACTACTTGCTGTGCTTCAGTATCACTGCTGAGTAATGATCCCATGATGACAGTCCGGCCATTTGGAAAATCTTTCAGAAATTTATGATATAATTCTTTAATTTCCTTAGTTTGTGAAGTTGTTGGTACTTGTTGCTGTTGATGTTGTTGACCGTGCGGCGTTGTTGGTCCATCTTGTTGCTGTGTCGAAGTAGATGTAGTAGAAGTAACCACCGATGATGCATCATTATCTATACTAGTATCCTTGGAATTTGACAATACAACACCACTTTGTTGCTGTCCTCCTTTATTCCTTGCACGGAAACCACCAAACCCTCCACCACCATTCTTATTGCCATGATTCTTATTATCAAGTCCACCATCACTTCCACTGCCACTACTACTACCAAGTAAAGGTACAAAGATGATAACATATCGTGAACCAAAGTTACCAGCCACAATAGTTTTACCAACACTCAATCCTGCCTTCACTAATGCCTTTTCATTTGCACTCTTCTTTCCCTTTGTTCCACCTTTACCTTTTTGATCACGACTTGGTGTAGTTGCAGGAGATGCAGCTGTATTCAACGGTGGAGGAGGTGGAACTGCATGAGTATCATCTGCTTCAATACTTAATCTCTTCACATTCCCACCATCTTTACCTCCACTACCACCATTGGTATTAGTTTGCTTTGTAGCACTAACCATACCACTACCCTCAAGTTGATTCACAAATGCACGTATAGCAGGACGAACTTTAGTTCTATAGTGATCAATGTTTGATACAGTGGCAATGTAGACATGACAATATGGATCTAAATGCCAATTTTGAGGTGTTGTATTTGGTATTGAAGTTAAGTTGAAGTTTATTGGTAGTGTTGATATTGATTGGGGTTGTGAGGTTCGTGGATGTTTGTAGGGGAGTGAGTGGAGTGTTGAATTGTGTAGGTTGTTGAATTGTGTGGTGAGTTTATTGTATATATTTAGATTTTCAATGTTAGAGTTTTGAGTGGAGCTGGTTGTTGAAGATGTTGGTGGGGTTGGTTTGGAAATTTCATTATTGTTACCTCCACCGGCCAATCTACCAAATAATCCTTTACCAGTATTTTGAGTAGCTGAAGGTGGAGTATCTGGAACTTGTAGCGGTGGAGGGGAAGCAGCACTAATTTGAGATGTGTTAGTAGTAGATGCAGTAGTGGTAGGATCAATAACATTCACCAATACTCCTCTCAACTCATTATTAATTCCATCATTACTTCCACCACCCATGTTTGATAATGCTGCCAATGTTGATAATGATTTAGTATTAGTAGAATTTGAAGTAGTAGTATTAATTATGTCCTGTGCACGACGGATATATGATAATGTAATTTCTTCCTCATTTGGTGATGATAGTAAACTAGTTTTACTACTGCTTGTATTTGTTGTTTTGGTACTTTGTGCACTTGTGGTAGCAGTTGAATATCCCTTTGTAGGCGATCCGCCAATAAGTTGTTGAGATTGCTGTTGAGAGAGGGAAGTAAAGCCTGCTGATAAGCCTATGCGTAACAAACTTGGTTTATTATTAGAATCGTCGGTATCTGCTGTAGTAGTATCATTATTTCTACTTTGTGGATGTGGTGTATCATCATGGGGTATATTACGAGAATTGGAGTTGCCTGGAGTTTGTGGTGGACCAGATGACATTATGGTTATTTTGCTTAAAGTTGTGTGTGTACCTTTTACTGATTTGTTGTGAATTTCGAGCCGCAGACGAGCTAGCTCAAAAGGGCGATATTATTGCTATCAATAATAATATCTCCTCAAACCAAACCAACAATACCAACAACCACTTACTTCACTGTTTGCTCATAGTAGTTGGTACAGTATAGATACCGGCTTGCGAGACGAAGATACCGAACATATGGTACGACACCGCATCACAGATGCTAAGATAGAAACTATTGGGGATACTTCATTTAATCGCCAATGATTCCCATCAGCAAGTGCACCACTAACAACTCCACTCGTCGCGCATTGTCTGCGCTGCGCTCTACTACGCGCTGATTATCCTAAACCAACCTAGTCATCATATAATTTGTTAAAAAGGTGAGAATATTTTGATGAGGTGTCAAGCATAGTGGGAAAGATGGCCGCGCTACTTTTGATATGCATTTAGTTATTGCAAATCTTTTTTGATGGATAAGATATGGCTGATGTATGTATCTGTCAGACTTAATGAGATGGAGTAGGAGTGGATGTGATGTTGATGGGTGTCATGCATACTACATGTATACTTTTCATCTATGATATACAAACGGTGGTCATGTGTATACATGTACATAAGTTGATGGAGTAACTTAGGCACATCATGTGGAGAGACACATCAAAAGATACGATCACGTCAAATCTTTGGTATCAGGGTGAATTGATGGTGATGAGATGTTAGAGTGATGTCATGACATACATTGATGGTTCATTCCTTTATGTATTTGTTCTTATCATCTATGTTGCAACCCGCTGATATGTTTTGGCTATCTCGGAGCGGAGCCATCAACTGATCAATGCATCGATGAGAAGCAAAAGATATGTTTGGTGACCACTAAAGACAGGATGATGTCATATAGATGGCTTGTACATCAGTATTGCAAATCAATACACTAACCTTCTCTGCATCTGTTATATCTTCTATCAATACCACAGTTACATCATCTCTGTATGGCGGCGGCTTCGATCACCCCGTCGTCTCTCACGCCGTCGTCTTCTCTGCTGACCAACATGTCGTATAACATGTATGTCCCTCCGCAGTCAATCCTTCTCGATCCGGAAGAGTTTGCACAAGATGTTGAGCATCGATTGGGCAAGGCAAATGGCAATACCTACCGACGTCAGCCCAGTGTTGAAAACGTACATGACGGTCAATTGATGGTGCGTCTCAAGAAGAAGAGATTTATTATTATTGATTATGGCTATGTTCCCAATGCTACTGATCACGATATGATTAGGGACAATCCGTATGTTACCATCCCCGAAGGTGCTGGTACTAAGAAGTGCAAAGAAAAGACGTGTAATAGGATTGGTGTCCCAGTCTTGTTATATGATTCAGAGCCCGATCAACCTCCATCACTCTACATTCGTACAGGATTATGTTATTGTTGCCAAAGGAATCTGAATGAGAAACGAAGGACACAGCGTAAGCGTAAATCAGATGGACGTCCGATTGGCGAAGTCCGTATTGGCGGTATGTCATGTGCAAGTATCTGTTCAGCTCCCTCTTCTGGGTATATGTCTGGTCGTACCAGTAGATTCACTCAAGCTGATACTCCTGTGCAGCTGAGCCCTGATGCCATGGTCATCAATTGTCCCGTGGAAGGGACATCTCCTCATAGTCCAACCTATCGTTGCCCAGAGATTGGTTCGGATTTACTCCGTATTACTAAAGAGCTGTCTGACGAGACGTCTTCTCTTGTTCAACACTCAAGAAAGAGACAAGAAGTTGAGGCGTCGCCCACTCCTGAAACTATTGAGCAGCAGTACGAGAAGGCATTTAAATCTGCTCAGAAGGCAACATTCCTTTTAACTCAATGGAAGGCTTCGTATGATACGCAACAGCGTTATTATTCCCAGCAGCAACCTCAACTGCCACAACCTCACCCTCAGCAGCCTCAACTAAAGGAACCTCCGATGCCTCAACTACAACAGCAGCAGCATGAAGCTACTGTAAGCAGACCTGTTCCAAGCTTCAATTCTCAAGTGCTAGATGATGCAGTTGCTAGTATAGAGAATGCTCTTGGTGCTGATCAAAGTTTCGGTCATCATGCCCAGTCTGCATTTGATGGGTACCAACAACAAAATATAGATCTTCCAAATGACAATGAGGCTGCTATGAATTCACTCATGACTTCTTCTCCAAATGCTTCTCCGAATGGGTCACCTCGTCAAGAAAATGAATCGAATGATCGTTTTGATTATTCAATACTCTCGAGTGGACTGCACACAGATGGTCCAGATAATGATGTAAACAATGCTAAACCCCCAAGAGTGTCCCTAGAATGAGACGATCAAGGATATATGTAAACAGTGTCAATGCCATAAACAAGTAACACCATACTTGTAAGACACACTCGCTATTCGCTATAACAATTTAGACTCTACAAAGAAGTGGGGATAGAAACATACCTTAATGTTCTATGCTTATTTGAGATAGATTTAGATTATAATGTAAATATCTCAGCTATAGATAGGATACTGTTTTGAATGTTCACTAAATATGCTACCATAGTCTCCTATCGCATCCTTTCTTACTTCGTAACCCTCTTCCTCTTTGTCCTTTGAGTATTGACATCACCAAAAAGCAAAGGGACAACCCAACCTCTAAAGGCTTGGAAGATCCTGTTCAGGTACTCACGCTTCTTTTCGTCATAATACACAAACCAACTACGTTTGATATAGTACCCATCAGTCGCGTATTCATGATCCATAACCATTCTCTGTTTGAGCATGAACTCCAGAAGACGAGGAGCCAGCTCAAGAGGCAAATCCCCAAAGTAAGACAGATCCAATTCCTTTCCATCTTCTGGTACAATACGACGGGTATCTGAGATTGCATCTACCTGAGGTTCTCGTCCAACACCAAATAGAGCACGCTGGACTTTGTAACGGATCTTCAAAGAATCTGAACAGTCCATTCCATTGACAAAGATCATCTTGGTAGCGACATCATAATTCGGATCATCAACTGATTCTGAAATGTAGATTACACATTTGTGATTCGAGTCAGCAATAGAATTCAAACTCGTTGTGTCATAGACACCCTTGGTGATAGCCTCAACGCCCGTCGAGCTAAAGTATTCCCAGAAGATACACAGCGTCCTAAGCTTTTTATTTCTCTTTAACATATCACCATAAGCCTCAGCACATGTATCGCCCATTCCCACTCTGTTCAGGTGTAACTCAACACAATTCTCACACCCATCGATGAATGCCTTGGCAATATCAGGAGTAGGATTATCCAAATGATACAGACCCCCGATTTCCATATAAACAGCATTGACTTTGCATAGGCTGGGATGGCCTTTCATAGCCAATGATAATGCTTTAGCGGCTTGTAAATCCGTGAGGTCATTCCCTACGTCTTCAAAAGAGAGCACTTCCAAGGTTGTATTACCCGAGAGGAATTGTGCTAGGCCAAAGAAACCCTCCGCTTCCAACTCATTATTCGAAAAAGATAGCTGTTTGATGTTGTTGATCTTTGGTGTGATTGTTTGCCAAACAACTTGTGGAAGCTTGATGTTTTTCACACTAAAGTTATCCAACAAACCTGGTACATTAGCAAAAGCCTGCCAGTAGGGTAGTGCCGATTCATGATACCGTAATGCCTTGCCATCACTTCCATATCTTAATGCCATTGATCCATCTGGATACCGGTGTATGGTCGATGATCCGCTAATTAGTTTTTGTTGAACAATTTCCATCCCTTTTGCTTCTTTCTCGGTGAATCCATTTGCTTCCCAAAATGATGCTGGAAGAATCTTGATTGCAGTGGTATCATTCTTGGAAGAGTTCTTGTCACTACTCATTGTGATTGTATAGGTATCTATGTGTATTAGGTATGTATGTGGGTTACAATCTGTTACAATTCAACTTAGAGAAGTATGATCAGACGAAGAGTGTAATACATACCGCACAAAATCGGTATATCAGCTTGTCTCCTATTGCAGTGAAACATCTAAACAGCGATAACTGACACCTCATCTACGATATCCTCATACATCTGGGACAACTCATAATATAATACATCCCATCCCCTTCTTTATTACCTACGATACTGCAATGCTTTTTTTATGCACATCATGTGCACATTTCATATTGATCCCCCGTCACCTATAAAAATAACTCAATAGGATAAAACTTACCTTTAGGTCCACCTTCTTTATGAGTTATATGACAAGAAGAATAACAATGAGGAGAGCAAGGCGCAGGGCGCAGAGAGACTCAGTACTCTTTATCGAGAGATATGTAATAGAGCGAATCATTAAGATTTCGAAACTTCCTCTTATTTGAAGTTTCACAAGCCATAATTTTCACATTCAATCCATTAACCTATTTGTTACTTTTGATATACCGGCGGCATAGTTACCATAGCGGCGGGTATTGTTGTTGTCTCATTTATAATACGGGCGGATTTTGTGGCTCGTTCGGAAGTGCGAGTAATTGCAGTAAAAAACCTATAAAACTCCCAATACAATAAATAAACCCAACTGCAATACTCAAGAAATTAATACCATGCAACTACTTGATAGCTGTCCACAACCACAAGTACAATTCGCTTCCCTATCGGTACTACTACAGCTACATTTAAATCACAATGATACTACTTCTAATAATAATGTCGATAATTACAGCCCACTAAACAATGAACAATGTGATACACCCTCAGATAATAACGAAGCTGACAAATCAGGTGGACCATCACTAAAAAGTACTAAATTTATACCAAGGTATGGTATATTAAAAGAACATATATCACTAATAACACCAACTACACTATTATCAAAAGATACAACTAATGAATGTATTGATAATTTAGAATTAAAAGTTTGTCAAGAGTTTGGCTTACGTGATGATTTTACTGCCGGATTGAATGGTAGTGGTAGAGATAAAGAGAATGGTGAAGAAAGAGATGATAAAGAGTTTTATCTAGGTGGTGAAACATTTGATAATGATTCACCAACAAAGAGAAGATCATCATCTGTACGATTTTCAGATGGTACCAAACAGCCATCACCCACCAATACTGCCTCTTCTTCTATTAACAATTTAACTTGTGGTACACTGTCTTCATTTGGCAGTCAATTATCAGTACAGACATATAAACCATCAAATTTAAATAGTTCATTTGGTATTACATTATTTTACATTGCAGTTAATGTACATGATTACATGACAAATAATAACAATGGCGATGATGTTAAGACATTGCATAGTTGTATTAAGGTATTACTACCAGATATATCATTAACTGAATTAAATAAGTCTGGTGATCTTGGTGGATCACAACAACAGCAGGGTATTATATTATTAACAGTGGGGATTAAAGGACCTGCATATGATATATTTGGTAATTCATCTGTTATATCAAATTTACCAATGAGATTACGAGAGTGTATATTAATATTTAGTAAAGTTGATACTTCTCCACGAGAGGTGATATTAACAGTTCAACAAGAAGGGAAGGAAGTGGAACAGCAGCCAACAAGTGGTAGTCCTAGAAAGAAAATGTTTGGCAAGAGTACTCAGTCAGTGTCAACAGTTCAGCCACAGCCACAACAACAAAAGCAGCAGAGGGTATCATATGATTCAGATTATTTTCATCGATTGTACATGGCATTACTTGCTAATTTAATTGATGATGATGGATTATTACAAGATCATGATGGAATTATTTCCTCATCAACATCAGCAGCAGTGGAACAAGTAGCCAATCGTCCATTGACCGAATCTACCACGGGTCTACTTGCCAATCAAAGTATTACAAGCAGTGGTACTATTAAAAAGAAGCGATTTACATTCTCCCGTAGTAAAAAGGGTAGCAGTAGTAAGAATACCCAATCTGAGTATGAATCAGGTGAAATGATATCAGGAGGAGACGATGATCCATTCTTTGCAGACAAGGCTAACGTAGCAATGTCTGAAGAAAACAGAGGTGGTATGAATAATGCCGAGATTGTACGACGGACTGCACAACAATTAGAGGTATTATCACTTGTCGAAGATGATATGGCACTACCAAAGTATACTCATTATAACGAAAAGAGTAAAGTACCATCCTCTCCACGAGGTCTTGCATCACCAAGAGGACGCAAGAGTGGAGTTACTGCTGGACGGTTTGGAAGACTGCCTGTACCCTCTGATCTTGCTGGATTTGAATATCGACCTCATATTCATGGTTCGGGTGGTATGTCAATATCAGGCACGGCATCCACTGCAATGGGTTCAATATCCGATGATATGTCAACTGCAACTGGTGGGGATGATACTGCCACTGTAAATTCCAAGTATACCGTGAACACTTTTAGTTCAGGATTGTCCACATTATCAGCAGTACCAACATTATCAAAGTCAAAGAGAGATTCAACAGGTTCTAAATCAAGTAGATCCAGATTTATGAGAAAGAAGAAGAAGAAATCATCAATTGGTGGTAGTCCAACAAAGAGTATTAGTGAGGACTCGCCTAGCAAATTGCCTCCCCTAGCTCCAATCTCGACTACTCCCCAAGAAGTCTATGATCCGTTTAGTATTGATGAGAATTATGCCGAGATTGAGGAAGAGACTGCTCCACCATCACCTGCTATTAATGAGACTGCTCCACCATCACCTGCCATTAATGACTTGAGTAGTATAGCTTCTGTATCCACAAAGGATACTGAACAAACTCCAACCACTCCTCTTCAAGACCAGGACGAGGCACAAGCATCATCAACTCCTGCCATACAAGAGAACGTCGAGACTCAATCGCCTGTTACGCCACAAGAAGTTGTCGAAGAATCTCAGCCTACACCACAACGCATTGAACCACAGCTCCAAGTTATCACTGCAAGAAGCCGCAGCTTCTCGGATGATGAGGTGACGGCAGAAGGTCAACAATTAGATCTTGCTCTGCAGCCTCAAGAAGAAGAACCAGCAACTATTCAAGAGGCAGAACCAGCTATGATGGAAGAACCTTTGAAGTATCTGGATGTGAACCTGGCCTTGAACGAGGATCTATCATGCGAATATAAGCGGTCTAAGTTATCATCCCTGTCAGTGGAAGGGACACTTCAAGTTCGTGTCAATACAAGCTATAAAGATGGAGGTAAGCATCAGCAAGAACAAGAACAGTCTCCTGTACCATTCTCTCTCGTATTTCAAGATCATTCAGGCCACATTAAGGCATTACAAGAGAATAAGAAGTTTGTTGAGAATGTTTCACACGAAGAGGACGTTGCAAGAAGAGAGTTCAATTATACCATCAAGGTACCGAGAGAGGAGGAATACTTTCCCGTGGTTCGATACAAGTGTGGCAGTTCTCTTAGACCTGTTCCAATTCGAGTACAAAATCGTGTTAGGACACAGGGCAAATTCTGCCGTGTTGCACTTCAGATTAGTTCCAATCCAACGAATCAATCGGACCTTGTCCATCTAACCATCATCATGAGCGTTCCCGAAGGAGTACGAGGTAGCTCTGTTCAATGCAACCCACCCGGAGGCGTGTGGAATGAGACGAAACGTGTTGTCCTCTGGTGTGTTTCAGAACTTGCTGGTGGTGAGAAGTTTCAGCTACAAAGCATCTTTGAAATCGAGGATGAGTTATTGAATAGTGGAGAAGACCTAACGGAAAGTCTGGAGTTTCCAGTTTTAACGAGATGTCAGTGTACAGGTGCTCAGCTCAGTGATGTTGGGTTGGAAGTAATGGCCATGTCACAAAGTGTGTTACCGGCGAAGAATGTTATTCGACGCTTTCGTGTAGCTCACACAGAGTCAAATAAATAGGGTTGTGTACTTATGCTGAGGGCAGAGGAGTCCTTTCGATCCTATCTCTACTGCGACATGAGAAGGACATGAGCTATTATCAAAGTTCAACGTAGCCAAACAGAGACACAAAAACATCAAATATCCAGCAATGGTGATCAATCTTAGCATAGGATATTGAGATTTGCCTGCAATCAGAAGGACTAACACTACTATTAACATTAGCAGCAGCTGATTCACATATCAAACATCATCGTTAGTCAGTATGTCTGGACACGACGACCAAGGAGTGATTTCTCAGGAAATAATTCCAGTTGAGGCATTAGAACCAATGTTTGAACAATGGAGAGAAGGAAATGGTAAAGCGTTATCCATCATTCGCGCCACAAGTGCAGTTATATCGACAATATCATCTTCTCTTCTTATTTGGATGCTTGCTCGATCATCTAAACGATTCACTACTACACAACATCGAATACTTCTTGGAATGTCAATTTGCGACATTATATTCTCATTATCTTATGCACACTTCAATGCAATGGCACCATCTGAAATTAGTTACATGGTTTGGAATGCTCGTGGTAATCAGACGTCCTGTGTAGTTAATGGGTATTTCTCACTTATTGGATTGATCAGCGTTCTCTTGTACCAGTGCTCTTTGAATGTGTATTATTTATTAGTTGTTAAATGTGGTAAAACCGACAGATACATCCGAACAAAGGCGGAGCCCTTCCTACATGGAGTTCCAATATTAGTGACCTTGATATTCACCTTGGCCCACATCCCATTCAAGGGGTTTTACAATAGCAGCATGGATGGATCTTGTATCTGGCCGAGTTACGAACCACCTCACTGTATTGGATATGAATTTATGGAAGTACGTGAAGGCTTTAGTATACCGTGTGGTAGAGGACGTGATAGCCCTGAAGTCTTTGGTTATTTTATAACATTCTTCACTCTTGGTACGCCTATATTTGTTGGAGTTATTCTCGGGATAATGTATGTTCACGTACGAAAACAAGAGAAAAGGATGGCAAGGTTTGGAGTTGGAAGTTTGAACTTGAATGAAGAGGCTAATGGCAGCACGGAGGCTAATGATCGTTCAATTTGTTCTCGGATTAGGAAGTGGTTCACAAAGAAGAGCTCCTCAAGCCCAGAACAGTCTAATAGCCGAGGGATCTTACATCAAGCTGTGGCGTTCTCAATCGCATACTTTCTGACCTGGGGATGGTTCATCATTTACAGGATTGTAGGATATGCTGGTGCTGACGTACCTCTGTGGTTGGGATATATGGTAAACATCTTCTCAACTCTGCAAGGTTTCTTTAACTTTCTTGTATTCATCTATCCAAAGGTTGTGAAGGCAAAAAGTTCTCAAGATGGAGATCTATCTTGGTGTCAAGCAATCGGGAAGGTCTTTCATCCTAATGGCGAATGGGGAAAGAAGAAAAAGCGTCCCACACATCCTGTATCAGACGAAGAAAGCAACCCAGTAAATGAAAACAATGTAGAGTTAGAGACAGAGGGTATCAATGAGAAGGGCATCAATGAGGAGTAAAGGAGAGATTGAATATATATATGTCGAATAATAGTGTAATTTTAGCATGAAAGTTAGCTGCAATGTCTTTCTAATTTACATGTACATAATCATACTCTCTAGGAGGTGAGTGGTATTTCACAAGTTTCCAAAACTTAAGGCAATACCTTACTCATTCCTCTTCCTCTTCTTTGTTTCTGTGGTCGTGGTATCAACTTGAATTCCACTAAGTACCAGAGTTGGATCCGCGAGGAGAAGACTGAACGAAGCACCAATGTCATCGTTATTTGCAGCAGCAAGCTGGAAGGGGAAGAGACCTGACACGGGGTCACTAACAGAGGCAGCTTCAGGATTTGCCTTCAAAATATCCACAACGGCATCAAACGATGCTGTGCTACTAGCAGATGCATAATGAAGGGATAGTCTGCCCGCTCCATCAACTTTACTAGCCAAAATCGGAACTCTTTCTAGCATCTTGCGGATATGGATTGATGGCGGAATATTCCCCTCATTGTCCCATTCGTCGCGAGACCAACCATATTTATACGTTACAGAACAGAAAACAGTGTTCCCCTTTTACAGACGATTCTACCAAAATCACGTTGACTTGACTCTGTGCCGTGTTCGAAAAGGGAATAGATCGACCTCAAGATCGAAAACTTAGAAAGATTGGTTGCTTTTCCACTCAAATGATCACTTGCCTTCTCCATATCATTGCCCATTGACGTGACGAAATCAGAAGTAAAATCAACAACGTGTTGCTGGAGGGAGCCTGGAAGACACTCTTGTAGCCCCTGAATCTTTCGAATGAGACCGCCCCTAATCACGACTTGGTCAATTCGTGGTCGAACTCTATGAAGTTGGGCTAGAGCAGCTTTCACGACGTCTTCTACCACCGCCCACCCATGCCTTTCAATCATTTCCAAGATGCTGTCACGGATCGTTGATACTCTTTGATTACTACTTGTACTTGCATGAGTGGAGAGATCTCGGATACTATTCTCGACGTAATTGAATTGATTTCCAGGACGTTTGTTTAACTCAAGAATAAAGTTGGCTCTACAAAGGAATGACGAGATTTCATGCTGCCTCAAACGAGTAGTGTCCGACAAGAGTTGTAAAACGGACACCGAGAGGTTTTGATGCCCGAACTTATCCCCAGCAGTGAGGATTGTTGCAAACAGCTCTTTACTGGGCTCGAATGAAGTTGCCAGGCCGAGTAATATCTTATTCACCTTATCAATATTGCTGCGGCTAAGCGCATCTCTTCGGCGCGTCGTCAACTCTGTCACCATTTCCAATAGCTGTTGACAAGAACTAATATCAAACTTGCTCTCATTATCAGATTCAACTACTGATAACAGTCTATCCAATAGACTGCAGTCTTGAGTAACAACGATTTTAGAAGCCACTGCCGATACACCCTTAACGCCTCCTAAACACATCAGATCAACTTCCGCGGCAGTATCATAGGCAAGCAAGAAAGTATCTTTATACTGATGTGTTGTTGTACGTGACACATCACTATCATAGTGGTATCGCCCATATCCATATCCATCAGAGTCACTGTCATAACCAGTTGACTCATGAGATTCACTATGTGCCACTCCCCAATTGTTTGAACATCCTTCAAAATAGGTGTAGTTGTCCCCTTTTGTGGCTAATAACATACCATCCTCATTGTCTAATTGAACATTGCCCGTTCTATCACGTTTTGACACACAGTCAAATTCGGCAATATCGAGCCATGCCATTGACTCCGTTACGTCATTTCCTTCTTCATCGAAGACTTCAATAATCGTATATTCTTGATCAACATGGCTCCAAGTAGCTTCATAGCCGTAAGATGTTTCAGTTCGTTTCATATTTGCATTGACGATTAATAGCTTCCACCCTTTTCCGGCCGCTTTCACGATCCGGCATTCACCCTATCACATTCATCCAATGCATTAATTCCCTCACCCAAGAGAGTTTGTGCAGTATATTTGACGGAAGTATCCTCTGACCATTCGTCATCGGTTGGTATTATTATCATCTTCTTATTTTGAGGAAGAAGATTCAACGATCGAGTAAGTGGCTCCATACCTTTGAGCATATTTGTAGTAGGCATTTCCCCGCCACCAAAGTAATGAAGTGAATATCGAAGCAATACTCTTGAACCAGATTTTATCTTTGCCATTTCATATTCACAATCTGCATAGTGACAAATTAAGTGACATGAAAGGTTATTATCCCCGGTGCCACCGAGATTGAATTCGTTAACGTCCTCTTTCTCATCCCCAGAGTAAACGTTCATTTCTCCGCCAGAAAATACCGAAGGGAGTTGAATATAAAGGGTGCCGAATACATCTTCCTCTTCCTCAGTGTTGACACATCTTTCCATACTACTACCTTTTTCCATATACCTAAAATAACAATAAATACAATGTGGTGAGAATATACAATCACAGCGCTGAGTATTGATAAAGTATACCAACCAACCATAATATAATATAATATATCGGCAGTTGTAAAAATTTCAATAAATAAGTAAACTTACAAACACATGTCCAAATCGGCAGTCAAAGCCATAGGGCTGACACCTAATTTATATGCAACTGTCTCTACAAGAGAATCAAGTGCTGTTTCCCATTTTGGATTCTGAATTGTAATATCCTCAGGCTCAACTTGAAATATTTTATTGTATGAATCATTTTTAATTTCCCAATAGTTAGACTTTATTGCTTTTCCCTGTCGGCTGCTAATTGGAAGAGATATCTCACCAATACCACTAATATGTAGTCCTAGTTGTTTATTGGGAAGAGAATGAGACACATTAGAAGCACATGAACTTCCGCCTCTGACACAATTACTACTGCATTTTTCTATCTCTTGAAAGACATCAAATCTTGTTGTTGTAGTGGTTGCCGCCGCATCTTGCTGATCTCCGATCAATACCCCGACATCAGCAGTAGACATATTTAATTCATCTATTTATCGATGTGCTTCCACGCCGCTATTAACAGAGCATCAACTTGCTATTAAACAAAACACACCTACTGCCTCCCATTTCAAAAAAGAGGTTTGAGTTGCCTTTTATTCGTGGGGGACTTATCTAGAGTCACGAGTACATACACCTTTGCAAATTGAGGCGTCAAGATTATTTTTTGCTAGTATGTGATTATTTAGCGGCAAAGAAGAATGAAGATCGCCTTACTACTTGCAAGTATAGCGACGTCAACTACAGCAGCTAATACCACCGGTCGTATAACAGCTAGTATTGCCTTTGCGAAATCATCACACATGCATATGTCGGATGTCAATATGTCGTCTTCTTCCACTTCCACTCAAAAACAAGCATTAATATCTTGCCCTACCACTCCACTACGCGATGGTACTCCACATCCAGTGATTGGATTTGGTACATATAAAGTTGGTTTTATCCCAGCTAGTGCATCTGCGGCAGATACTGATGGTGTACCGCAAAGAACTGCAGAGGAATGTGTCTCGGATGCATTAGATTGTGGATACAGATTTCTAGAATGGTATGTTCATCATATTGGTTATTGGTATTGTATTGATATTCAATATCTCATAATATTTGCACTTTCGTATAATCTACATTGGTTGATATTGCAATATCTCTCACAATTCATAATTCATGTATGATTAATATCATAATCTCAGTGCTGAGTTTTATGGAAATGAGGCAGAGGTCGGTAAAGCCATCAAATCAAGCGGTATCAAAAGGGAAGAATTATTTCTCTGCAGTAAAGTTTGGACTACTACTATTGAAAAGGGAGAGGATGCAATTCGTGCCCAGTTGGATAAGACACTTAATGATCTTGGTACGGACTATGTTGATCTATATTTGATCCACTGGCCTGTACCCGGTAAACATGTTGAGGCCTACAAAACATTAGAGAAGTTACAAAAAGAGGGTAAGATTCGCAATATTGGCACATCTAATTATGCAGTGGAAGATTATAAAGAACTTCTCGATGGGGGTATTACATTGAAACCAACAGTGAATCAAATTGAAATCAATCCATTCCTCTACAGAAAGAATACAATTGATTACTTCGGAGGTGAGGGCGTTGTATTACAATCATATCGTTCTCTTCGAGATGGAAAGGCAATGGATCATCCAACACTTGCGAAGATTGGTGCTGCTCATTCGATATCTCCTGCACAAGTACTTGGTCGGTGGTGTATTCAACATGGTTTCATCTACATGCCAAAGAGTGTTAAGAAGGAGCGAATGGTAGAGAATGGAGAAGTATTTGATTTCGTATTGTCAGCAGACGAGATGGAGGAGTTAGATAATCTCACTACTCCTGATGCCTTTAGTACCTTCAAGACTTTATACCAGAAATGTGTAAACAGAGATACTACAAAAGATGGAAGTACGGAGGGTGTAAAGATGGATATCACAGTTGATTAAGCAATCTTAGTGGTACACATTATGAAAGAGAAGTGAAGAGGATGTATTCGACTACTCGGTACAGTATATGCTAATAAGTAAAGAGATGTTCTCGTGTACTAGATAGCGACAACTAGATAGAGAGTACGATATCAAACTTGAGCCAGTGACACCAGAATAAAACTCAAACGGTCATTTCATTTTCACCTCACTCTTCACCAGCCATCATGGCCAGTAATAGGATGCTCCTGTTGACGGCGGTAGTCCTTTTTCTATCGGCTAGACATTGTATAATAATACACAATGTACAGGCGTTTACTGTAGTTGTTGCTCCGGTCGGTACCCATAGTTTTAATATCCATCATCATGCACCAACGTCAGTACCATCATTATCAACGTCAGTGCCATCATCTTTCTTATCTACAATTGCAATATCATATATACCATTCACAAAACAATTCAAGAGGCGTATAAAACCAAATCATACTCTACTATCTGCTGCTGCAACGCCAGACAACGATATAATATCAGCTCCTCCTACCACCAGCCCATCAAACAACAAACATCCAAACTCAAATCTCAATAGGAATGAACAACTCTTTCAGAAACGTATACAACAACTTCATGCATTTCAAAAGAAGTATGGACATGGATCAATACCATCACCTTACAAATCAAATCCATCATTAGGTATATGGGCAGCGAACTTACGACGACAACATGCATTATCACTCCGTGCAGAGGAAACTAATCGACCATATATTGGATATCTAACCTCGGAACGGTACCAAACATTAATTAAAGAAGGGTTTGAATTTACAAGTTTAACAGAACGTCAATTTCAATTACGCCTACAGGAGTTGCAAGAGTTTAAGGATATGTTTGGACATTGCAATGTACCTGAAAAATGGGATGAGAATTTGGGATTGGGTGCTTGGGTTAGTAATATACGAAGTTTATACAAACGGCGGCATATACATCAACAGCAGTTACAGCAACAACAAACTAATAAAGAATCAGTATCAAAGGAAACTCCAAAGAAGAAGCAGAAGATGGTCCGTCGAAATAGAAACATACTCCTACACAAAGTACAACCAAATAAAAAGAAACTCAAACGATCATCAAGATTTTCACATTTAGATGACGAGCGGATACAATTACTTGAAAGTATGGGATTTGCATGGAGTGCCAATGATCGTAAATGGTATGAAATGTTAGAATGGTGTAAGGTATATGGTATATTGAGTCGTTATCTTGATGAATCAACACATGATGTGGACTCGAATGGTGGTGAAATAGACCCACAGCAAGCTACTGTCGACATCAAGAACGAGCTGAATCATACACTTCTACTCGACAACTATCATCACTTTGTTGGCAATATTCAAGATCAATCCATCATATCAACATTTCATCCGCCAGATGAAATCTTACCGCTATTCCTAGATGAATCATATACAAAGCAGAATGATAGAGAATACATTCCATCATCTCTAGACTATCGCATCTCACCAAATGATACATTACATTATCCACTACGGATATGGATGATTAACCAACGATCAAACTACAATCGACTTGATCGTTCTTCATCCAGTGAGAGGCAGCTACCACCAGTCTTCTCTTCATCAATGATACCATCTACCATGACACAACAACGTCAAGAAGCATTAGAATCAATAAACTTTCCATGGTCTGGACGATTTCCCAATCGGATAAAAGAAGTACAATATGAACAAGAAAAGTTGGCCGAGATTGAAAGACAAGAGGAGAAGAAACGCCGGATAGAAGAAAAGGAGAGGAAGGAACGTGAACGAGTGGAACAATTAACTTCTAGGAGGGATGATGTAGGTATAGTTAATGATCCTGTTGATGTTATGGCACTGTGGCAAGCTGGAGATGATGAAGACGATGATGATTGGTAGATTATCTATTTATGGAAGTAGAAAAGATAAGGTAGTGTGCTCATAGACTACTTTGTTTAAGATCAAATCTAGTCATGAGACACAAACCTAAAACACATGTAAGATCTCTCCTCCTCAATATTGCAGTAGTTGTATATCAAAGGCCAATCCACAACAAGAACAACAAATCTATCTAATCAACAATCAAACATGAAGCGAGATTTCAATGCGGTAACCGCCTTTTGCAAAGTAAGGATACCTGCGGCCCCTGATTCTTATCTATCACTCAATAATTTATTGATATTGTGATGGTTGATACCTATTTATATATCTATACTTTAAAGCAATGGCGTCTACACATTCTCCTGCTGTAAAACAACCAGTTGTCGTTATTCAAGATCCATCATCAACTGATAATGATATCCATCAAAAGAAGAGAGCAAAAACATCCATCAAACCTCGAATACTACATCCAAATTCCAACAAGTTACTTGATAACATGTTATATCCATTAACAAGAGATGATTTCTTAAAACAACACTTTCGTAAAGATGCAGTACATATATCAAGGAATCAGTCATCAAATGCAATAGAGTTAGTATCCGATTTAAGTAACAATTATCTATTTGGTCTTGATACAAGTGAAATATTCACAGAGACTAGTTCGGAGAATGTATTTCTATGGCTACCTTCCAATGCTAATTCAAACAACAAGACTCTTAATAGTGTAGAGATTTCAGATCCCGACACGGCATATGCATTACATATATCTGGTAGACACAGTGCATATTGTAGAGCACCTCCGATATTAGAACAATACTTAGTAAATTCATTATTGCAAGCTACAGGATTAGGTGGCGGTCATTATCATGCTCCACATTCTTCGGAAACTGTGACATTGGGTGGAAATACGACACTAGGAAGGGGCGAAGTTGAGCTGTTCATTGGTAATAACAAGAGAGATGATATACAACAACATACAACAGGTAACGATACATGTTTCTTTATTGTCTTGTTTTGTGATATTGATATACTGACTATTTCCACTTTCTCTTCCTTCAAAGGGTGGCATACAGATTTCCAAGAGAACTTTACAATACAAATTAGTGGTGTCAAGAGATGGACGTTACGAAGAGGAAGAGTAATGCATCCTCTTCGAGCTACAACTCCACATTATGCAAGAGATGCAAGTGTAGTTGAGAATCAATTAAAAGTTGCCCGTCTATCGTGCCTGGGTGGCAATACAACAAATGATACCACATATGAGAATAGTTATGGATTTGAATATAATGACAATAATGCAGTTGGAGAAGAACAAGTTGTAACATTATATCCAGGAGATTGCTTCTATTTTCCATCCGGAATGTGGCATACTGTTGAAACAATCGAGCCTGGAATAAGTCTCAATGTATCATTGATGGGAACGACCTATGCACAACTAGTTAGTGAAAGTTTGCAACATTTACTTTTACAACATGAGGAATGGAGAGAGGTTGTTACATCTCGTTCTGGTGATAACGAGGAGACTGGATCAATTCATTTACAAGGACTATTAAGTGGATTAAGCCAGGTAGTGGACGACTTTGTAAACAAACAAGGAGGTGCACAAAGTATATTACCTCCTGCATTGTGCCATCCTCCATTACGTCAAGAAGGAGAGGATGACGAAGCTGAGGATACATTATCAAATGCGGATTCCGAATGTAAAGAAGATAATAGTAGTTGTGATGAGAAAGATGAGGCAATGAATGATCAGAAGATGGATCATATGAGTGATAATGATGAGGATGAAGAGGATGACTCTCCTGTATCAGGAATGATCATTTCAATCGACAACTTTGAGAGCCCAGTTGGTTGGTCGTCATCTCAACCTTCAAATGCAAAGCTCATTAAGAATCCACTAGCTTGCTTGATAGCAATGTCTGATATTGATAGTGATGACGATAAGCAGAAGCAAAGGGACGTCAAACAGTATATTCTTAATGTCAACTACTGTGGAAATGATATGATGGAAAGTCATATACGAGTCATATTAGAAGCCACCTCACCAAATATAATTGATCAAATGGATTGGTACTTAGAGTGTGAGGCAAAGGGTCTTGATGCAGGGCAGCTATTCAACAACTCAAATGGCAATGCCTCAACATCGAGCAGATACTTACCTCCGCCACCAGTGTTATTTTACTTTGGATACTTCTCTTGGACGTCCTAGTAGTAGCAAATGTAAATCTATATTGACAATAGAATTATAAAACAGATGACTCAATAACAATTGTGTTCTTAAATTTATAATATTCTTTACATAATATAATGTTTGACTCTTCATGAAATACAGTCATCATTCCATAAACAGCACCTCCGAGGAAAGTGCAAATTAATGACATCATGAGAGATCCAAATCTTGTTTCATCTAGTAAAAGATTGGTATAGAAACCAACAACAAAGGCTTCATCTTCTACTCATTGTACTTTTTCTTTAACATAAATCTATATTCGCTCTAGAAGATTGTATAGAAACCTGATACAGGCTTCATCTTCTAACACTTGTATTCCTAATTCCACCAGCTTTTAAACATAGTGAATGCACTTTGTGGAGCAACCGCCGCCGCCGCCTTCGATGACTTGCTTGTTGTAGATTTGGAACTCTTACTGCCTGAGCTCGTAGTAGACTTGGAGCTCTTACTGCCTGAACTCTTTGCACTCTTGCTCATAGTAGAAGAGGTAGAAGGGCTGGATGAAGGCGCTAATACATCATTAGTTGGTGCAGGCGTAAGCTCATCATTAGTTGGTGCAGGCGTAAGTGTATCTGTAGGATTAGGTGTTGCAAAAGGATCGGGTGTAGGA